>ERZ1699650.60-NODE-60-length-75808-cov-9.489024_pt1 | contig 75808 bp, 94 predicted proteins | sample MGYA00581512_ERZ1699650 | MGnify/ENA primary metagenome ERZ1699650 (study PRJEB42348, sample SAMEA6618698) | metagenome | isolation source: Polyester-degrading enrichment culture growing on monomer terephthalic acid, Te | collected 2019-05-17 ... | reverse complement strand
CAGGCCAACCTGCTGATCCACCCCGTTGTGGGCATGACCAAACCCGGCGATGTCGACCATTTCACCCGCGTGCGCTGTTACGAGGCCGTGCTGGACAAATACCCCCAGTCCACCACCACCATGTCGCTGCTGAACCTTGCCATGCGCATGGCCGGCCCGCGCGAGGCCGTCTGGCACGGTCTGATCCGCGCCAACCACGGTTGCACCCATTTCATCGTTGGCCGCGACCACGCCGGACCCGGAAAAAACTCGGCTGGCGAAGATTTCTATGGCCCCTATGACGCACAGGAACTGTATCGCGCCAACCAGTCGGAAATCGGCTGTGAAATGGTTGATTTCAAACATATGGTCTGGGTTCAGGAACGCGCCCAATACGAAGCCATCGACGAAATCAAGGACAAGGATGACATCACCATCCTGAACATTTCCGGCACCGAATTGCGCCGCCGTCTGGCCGAAGGTCTGGAAATTCCTGAATGGTTCTCCTTTCCCGAAGTGGTCAAGGAGTTGCGCCGCACCAAACCGCCGCGCAGCCAACAGGGTTTCACCGTGTTCTTCACCGGCTTTTCCGGTTCGGGAAAATCCACTATTGCCAACGCTTTGATGGTGAAACTGATGGAAATGGGCGGCCGCCCCGTGACTCTGCTGGACGGCGATATCGTGCGCAAAAACCTGTCCTCGGAACTGGGGTTTAGCAAGGAACACCGCGATCTGAACATCCGCCGCATCGGTTATGTCGCGTCGGAAATCACCAAAAACGGCGGCATCGCCATCTGTGCGCCGATCGCGCCCTATGCCACCACCCGCCGCGCCGTGCGCGAAGACATCGAGGCCTTCGGCGCCTTTATCGAAGTCCACGTGGCCACCAGCATCGAAGAATGCGAACGCCGTGACCGCAAGGGCCTGTATAAACTGGCCCGCGAAGGCAAGATCAAGGAATTCACCGGCATTTCCGACCCTTACGATGTGCCCGTGAACCCCGAACTGTCGGTCGAAACCGAAAATGTCGATGTCGACAACTGCGCCCATCAGGTGATCCTGAAGCTGGAAAGCATGGGCCTGATTTCGGGCAACCAAGCCTGACCCGAACCCAATAAAACGGCCCCGTGCAGTGATGCGCGGGGCCGTTTCGATTTTATATGTGAGTGGTCGGCTTCGTATAATACTTGGGGCTCCGTGCAGGTCAGCCCTTGTTCGGGCGCATCCGCTGCAACAGGTTGTCCTTTAGATAAAACTGGTGAAACAACGCTGCCGAGATATGGCCTGCGATCAGGGCCAGCGTAATATTCACCATGATTTCATGGGCTTCTCCGGCGATCTTCACACCGCCGAACCACGCGACCAGACCGGCGACCGGCAGGGCAAATAACAGCAGATACAGCGCCCGATGCCCCCATGTCGCGGCCAGTTCGATCAGGCCAGAATGACCCGCAGGCACGCCAGGCGCTCCATGGCGCATCCGCACCACCAAGCGCGCCACCATCAGCAGCAATAGCGTAATCCCCGCGACGATATGCGCCCGCGCCGTCAGGGTCGATATCGCCCCCGTTTCAGAAAATACCCGCAGGGCGCGGCCCATACCGTCTGACACGAAATAATTGAACGTAAACAACAGCGCGATAGCCCAATGCAGGCCAATTTGCAGGTTGGAATATCGGGCGGGGGAAACGCTGGAAGGCATCTGGCTTACTCCGTGTAACAACTGTGAGAGATACGGAGCGGCACAGATTTTCCGTCGCGAAAAATTAAATCAAATTGTCATAAAAAAATGCCCCGCCGGAACGGGGCATTGAAACATCGCAAATTTCGGGATCAGTGAACCGTGACAGGCGCCAGATCGTTCTGTCGCGCCAGCAGGAACGCCAGCTTGCGATCCGCAACCAGTGCCAGCCGTTCCCCCGCCGCATCATGCACCGCATACAGCTGTTTGGCCGCGCCCACCTGTTCGCGCACATCATCTGGCAAATCCGCCACATCGACGGCGCGCACATAGACCATGCGCTGATCCTGCCCCATGCCAAAACGGTCAAAATCGAATGTTGTATCCATGACTTAGCCCTTTCTGATATTGATTGTTTGCACCACGGTTTCCGGCTGTGCGCGGGTCAGATCGACATGCAGCAAACCGTTTTCCATCACCGCCTCGCCGACCTCGACCCCGTCGGCCAAAACGAATGACCGCTGGAATTGTCGCGCCGCAATGCCGCGATGCAGGAACACGCGGTCGGCCCCTTCATCACCCTGACGGCCACGGATCACCAGTTGGCGATCCTCGACCGTGATCTGCAAATCGGCTTCGGCAAATCCGGCAACGGCCAGCGTGATCCGGTATGAATTGTCCGAGGTCTGTTCGATATTAAAGGGCGGATACCCCTCGTTTCCGGATTTCGCATTGCGTTCCAGCAGGCGTTCCAGCTGGTCAAACCCCAGCAAATAAGGGTGCGACCCCAATGTCAGCTTCGTCATCGACACGTCCTTAGCTTCAAGCGACTGTGCATTTCATTGGCCGATCCCGTTCGCGGCAATCGACCCTGAATCGAATATGGGCATAGGTTTCGCCCCTTGCAAGCCCCCCACGCTTTGCCAAACCCGCGAAATGGCCTAAGGTAAGATATTGGTAAGACTTGGAATCACCGCCCCATGAATGCGCCCACCGACATCTCTATGAAAACCGACGATGTTTTGCGGTTCGAACTCGAGGTATTCCGCCGTGAACACCGCGATCTGGACGAGGCGATTCACGCGCTGGCGGAAAAAGCATCAGCCGATCAACTGACCATACAGCGCCTGAAGCGCAAAAAGCTGGGATTAAAAGACCGGATCGCGTTGATCGAGGACCGTCTGACACCGGATATTATTGCCTGAATTCACCTGACACGGCCCCTGCTATCGCGGCCATAGTCCGGCACCGCGCGCAATACGGTCTATCGCTGCAACGATCTCTCCGTCGTCGGTCCAGACCGTCAGATCATACAAGAAATCGTCCTGCATTTGGGAAAACCCCGCCATGACGGCGCGGCGCGCGGGTGTATCGCGTGGGTAGGATGCGCCAAATAACGCCATGCCCGACCGGATCGCGGCGGCATGATCCGGCAAACCGCGCCGCTCTAGCGCCTCGGCCAGATTGGGGGCCAAGGAGCCGGAAGAGTTGAAAAAGAACTGATGCACAGACCCGTTATAGCTTTCGGCCAGCGCGTGATCCATGATCAGCAGATCACGCTGCGGTTGCGCGATGGCGGCCAATGCGGCATCGGCCTCTGTCGGGCTTTGCCATGCCCCGAGACAGCCCCAGATCTGCGCCAGCATGTAACCACGTCGGCTGCTGTCATCCGCTGCATCACGTCGTTTGGTGTAGCGGGCCAATAGCGCCGGATCGGCCTGCACCATCGCAACGGCACGGTCGATCGGTCGTGGCGTGGCGGCGACAAAATCGCGCGACATCCCTGCCAACATCGCGCGCAGCGCGGGGTTGGTGATTGTGCCGCGCCCATCGGTCCATTGTGCGCGGCGACCTGCGGGCGTGACATTCCACAGCGGATAGGCCGCCTTGGCCCCGGCCAGCGCCAGGGAATGCGCGGTCAAGCCCTGCCGTTTGGTAGCAGCGATGAATTCATCCATCATTACCGAGGGCGAAAGGGTGGTCAGGCCCAGAAACACCTCTGCATTCGGTGGCGTGACCACATCCAGCAGGGCCAGAAGCCGCATGTCGCGCTCTGCCCCGGGCAATCGGTCCAGCGCCTGCGACACCGCGCTGCGGTATTCGGCCCCCTGGGGCAGACTGGTCTTTATCCTGTTCCAGTCGATCATCCCGTACTCGGCAAGATGCAGGTCCTGCGCTTCGCTGCGCAACACCTCGGACAGGGGATACCGCAGCCGCGCATCCGCTGCGCAAGGATCAGCCAGCAGTGGAAATGGCACCAATACAATCACAAGAAGCCCTGCCAAAAACCCGCGCATTTCACGCCCTCTCCTTTTTGAAACCGACTTGTCACACCGACCTTAACGGCTATAGTGCCGCCTTCCTGACAGGGGGACAAGACAACATGAGTGACGTGAAAGTAGGCATCATCATGGGCAGTCAATCGGACTGGCCCACGATGAAAGAAGCCGCTGATATTCTTGATGAATTGGGCATCGCCCACGAGGCGAAAATCGTTTCGGCCCATCGCACCCCCGACCGGCTGTGGACCTATGGCAAAGAGGCCGCAGCCCGTGGTTTGCAGGTTATCATCGCAGGCGCAGGCGGCGCGGCGCATCTGCCCGGCATGATGGCATCGAAAACCCGCATTCCCGTGGTTGGTGTTCCGGTGCAAACCCGTGCCCTGTCCGGTGTTGATAGCCTCTATTCCATCGTGCAAATGCCCAAAGGTTTCCCCGTGGCGACCATGGCGATTGGCACAGCGGGTGCTGCCAATGCGGGGCTGATGGCCGCCGGTATTCTGGCGTTGCAAGATCCCGATCTGGCCACACGCCTTGATGCATGGCGCGCTGCCCTTTCCGATTCCATTCCTGACGAGCCTTCTGATGTCTGATACCTTACAAACCGGCGCCGTGATTGGCATTTTGGGCGGTGGCCAATTGGGCCGCATGTTGTCTGTTGCAGCGGCGCGGCTTGGCTTTCGCACGCATATATTTGAACCGGGTGCGATGCCGCCTGCGGGTGATGTGGCCCATGCGGTGACCACCGCCGCCTATGATGATGCCGATGCCCTGCGCGCCTTTGCTGAATCGGTCGATGTCATCACCTATGAATTCGAAAATATCCCGACCTCCGCGCTTGATATACTTGAGAAAATCCGCCCCATCCGACCGGGCCGCGAGGCGTTGCGCGTGTCGCAGGATCGCCTGACCGAAAAGGATTTCCTGACCGATCTGGGCCTGAAAACCGCCCCCTATGCCCCCGTGGACACCGCCGGTGGTCTGGCCGCTGCCATGGCGGAAATCGGCACGCCCGCGATCCTGAAAACCCGCCGTTTCGGGTATGATGGCAAGGGCCAGTCGAAACTGGACAGCCCGCGCGATGCGGGCCGCGCCATGGCCGATATGGCGGGCGCACCTGCCCTGCTGGAAGGTTTCGTTGATTTCAGCCACGAGGTGTCAGTGATCGCGGCGCGGGGGCTGGACGGGCGCGTGGCCTGTTTTGACCCCGGTCAGAATGTGCATAAGGACGGTATTTTACGCACCACCACCGTGCCCGCCCTGCTGGGCGTGTCACAGCGCACCGATGCCGTGCTGATCGCAGCCAAGGTATTGAATGCGCTGGATTATGTTGGCATTCTGGGGGTGGAACTGTTTGTCACCGCGAACAGTTTGATCGTCAATGAAATCGCGCCGCGTGTGCATAATTCCGGCCATTGGACCCAAAACGGCTGTGCCGTCGATCAGTTTGAACAGCACATTCGCGCCGTGGCCGGTTGGCCGCTGGGTGACGGGCAGCGCCATTCCGATGTGGTGATGGAAAACCTGATTGGCGACGATATGGACCGCGTCCCCGAGATCGCCCGCGAATCCAACGCCGCGCTGCATCTATATGGCAAGGCCGAGGTCAAACAAGGCCGCAAGATGGGCCATGTCAACCATGTCAAACTGGGCAGTGTCACCCATTAAATCCGGTTGCAGCGCAGGGGTTTACGCGATGAACCGCTGCGCTGTTTCCCCCGCCAGATAGGTGATGCGCCCGCCCGCAATCGTTGCGCCAACGCGGTTCCCTTGGTCCAATATCACCAGATCGGCCCGCAGGCCGGGGCGGATTTCGCCACGATCTGTCAGGCGCAAAACCTGCGCCGGACCACTGGACACCAGCGCCCAAGCCTTTGATATACCCACCGTTTCCGCCAGCAGCAGCGCCGCCTGACGCGGCGCGGGGTAATGGTAATCAGATGCCAGCGCATCGCACAGCCCACCCTTTACCAATTCTGCCGCGCTGATATGGCCCGAATGCGACCCGCCACGCACCACATTGGGTGCGCCCATCACCACCGCCCCGTTGTTCTTATGCGCCTCGATCGCGGCCGCCTGTGTTTCGGGAAATTCGGATACATCCGCACCGATGCCCTGCCAAAACCCGCGCGCATCCGCCGTGGCATCATCATGCGAGCCAAGCAAGACCCCCTGCCCCGCCAGCCCCGCCGCCAAGTCCGCAATCGCCGCGGGCACCTTGTCACGCGCCGCGTGCAATTGCTGCAACAATGCCAGATGCGCATCGGGCGAGCGGCCTGATTTCAACGCCTGACCTGTCAGGCGCGGCGGACGTTTGCCCCTGGCCAGTGCAGCGTGCGGCAGGTGGTCGTTGAACACCACATAATCCACCCCGAACCGCGCCACGGCATCCTGTAATTCATCATATTGTTCAATCAGATGCGTTTCGAACCTGATCTGTTTGCGCAGGTCGGTGCCGCCCGCATCGAACGCCTGCAATGCCGCCAGAAACCGCAGCGCAAATTCAGGAGAGCGCATACCCCCCTCCCAGCTCCAGAATTGGGCCAGCACCGCCGTTGTTATCCCGTTCGAGGCCAGCTCGGCCACGGTGGATTGCAACCCCGCCGACAGGTCACGCATCGCCCCGCGACGCGGTGCAAGGTGGCGTTCAAACCCGTCGCCATGGGCATCAACAATGCCGGGCAGAATGCGATGGCCGGACAGGTCTACCGCCTTGGTCCCCGTATCCTGCACCAAAATCCCGTCTGAATAACACAGATCCCCCGCGCCCAAACCATCGGGCCACAGCACCTCTGCCCCGCGCAAGGTCAGCGCGCTCATTACCCGTCCCTCATCAAGCGCAGGGCATCGGGCAACGTCATATCCTTTTGAAATCGGCCGGTTTTCAGAAATTCATAGGTCTGCGCAATCACCAAGGGATTGTTCATCATAAAGGTATGGGTGACCGGCAGAACAATATGATCGGTCATGCCCGCAACCCGTGTATGAGCAACCGATACCTTGCCATCGTCCGGCCCCTCTAACATGCTGGAAAACCAAGGGTTCAGGGACCGGTTCCCGGCGATTACCCCCAGATCAAAATCAGCCGCAGGCAGCGCCGCGGGCAGCCCGCCCGCAGTGCCCAATTGCATACCCGCCGGCCCGTTCAACCAACCGAACGCAGAAATTTCCCCAAGAACATCAACAATTTCCGACCCGCCATTGGGCGGAGCCAACATCACCACCCGCCCCAGATCCGCAGGGCGATGCTGCATCAACCAGACCCGCAGTAAAATCCCGCCCATCGAATGGGTTACAAAATGCAGACGTTCGCCCGCGCAACCCGCTATGCCACGCGGCAGCACATCCTGTGCCAGCACGCTGACCGTTGCTTTGGTCGATGGATAAGACGGGCGTGACACGCGAAACCCCTTAGCAACCAACGCTTTTTCCATCAGCAGAAAACTATCGTCGGTCCGTGCCAGCCCATGCAGCAGAACCACGCAATCGGCCCGCACCGGACCGCAAAGCAGCACAAAAAGCAATAATAACGGTTTCATCACATCTAGATACGCGGTTTCATCGAAATCAGAAAGACCACATCGCAGCCCCCCGCGCCGCCAGATGCAAAAGAATGGATTTCCCGACTTGCGCGCATTTTGCCCAAGCCGCAAAACTGCAATCAGAAACAAGAGGAACCAGCATGCGAGTTTGGGAAAACAGACGCTATGGCGGGCCGGATGTGTTAAAACTGGCCGAACGCCCCCGCCCCGTGCCAAAGCCGGACGAGGTGCTGATACGCATGGCGGCCACCACCGTTTCCAGTGGCGATGCGCGATTGCGGGCCTCGGATTTTCCAGGTGGGTTCTGGTTTCCGGCCCGGATGTATTTCGGCCTGTTTCGCCCGCGTAAAACCGTGCTTGGATGCCAGCTGTCCGGCATCGTCGCCGAGGTCGGCAGCAATGTCACCCGGTTCGCCCCGGGAGACGAGGTCACGGCCTTTCCCGATATCGCCCTGGGGTGCCATGCCGAATTCGCTGCGGTGCCCCAACGCGTGGTCGAAATGAAACCTTTCGGGTTGGATTTTTCCGAAGCCGCCGCATTGGGGTTTGGCGGCACGACCGCGCTGTGGTTCCTGCGTGAAAAGGAACAATTAAAACCTGGCGCCCGCCTGTTGGTGATCGGGGCATCTGGCGCTGTGGGGTCTGCGGCGGTGCAAATCGGTCGCCACCTTGGCGCGCGTGTCACAGGGGTGTGTTCGGGGCCGAATATGAACCTTGTGCATTCATTGGGCGCTGCCGAAGTGACAGATTACACCCGCGCCGATCCCTGCGCGGGCGGGCCATATGACGTGATTTTCGACACGGTCGGGTCGACCGATTTTGCCCGGGTGCAGGCGGATCTGGCCCCGGCCGGTTGCTATTTGATCGCCGTTGGCACCCTAATGCAGACCCTGCGCGCCGGATGTCAGAAAGGCGGGCAAAGAGTGGTGGCAGGCAGCCCCCCGGATGCCCCGGCATTGTTTGCGGATGTGGTCGCCATGGCCTCCGCAGGGGTGTTCCGCCCCCTGATCGACAGTCAGGTGCCGTTTTCCGACCTGCCAAAGGCCCACGAACGCGCCGACAGCGGGCGCAAACGCGGCTCGGTTGTGGTGACCCTGACCTGAATGGCAAAGCTTTGCCCACCAATGGCACCACCGGATGCGAATGATTGAAAAACCGTGAATATTGCGGCATATATGCGCGCAAACAGTTACCAACCTTTGGCATGGGCCAGCCACCAGACGGGGAAAACCCGCGGCAATCACGCTTTGAACAGCGCGCATTTAACGAGGCAAGACAAGATGAAAACCATCACCACTGCGGCCCTTTTGGCTGTCTTTATTTCCCCGATCGCGGCCGAGGCCGTGAACGCTGGCCCGATTTCGCGTGCCTGCATGTCATCGCCACGCAAACAGAAATCTGCCAGCCTTTGTCATTGTATTCAAAAGGTTGCCAACCAAACACTGGATGGGGCCGACCAAAGGCGCGGCGCGAAATATTTCCGCAAACCCGAAAAACTGCAAGAGGTGCGCCAATCCGACCTGCGCAGCAACGAGGTGTTCTGGAAACGCTGGAAAGCCTTTGGTCAGGCTGCATCGCAGGCCTGTCGTTAGGTCTCAGGCCTGTTCCCCTTTGGCTTTGCGCCAGTGATCACGGATCGACGGCGCAAAGAACAAAATCCAACCTGAACTGACATATAGAAAAATCAACGCAGGCCACCACAGCACGGCGGCAATGGTGCCGATCCAGCCACTGATGCGGGATGCGCTGCGCGGTGGCAGCACCCGCATCAACGCCAGTTCCGACAGTTTGCCGCCGTCCAGTGGATGCACCGGAATAAGGTTCAGCAAAAACAGCGCCAGATTGATCCGCCCCAGCACATCCAGATAAAAACCAGCCACATATATCCAGGCGTTTTCCGCTGCGGCCTGGGTCATTTGCGCGGGGATTACCCCCTCTATTCTGTTGAAAACAAACGCATAAAGCGCCCATTGCGCCAACCCGGCCAATGCCCAGATCGCCAGATTGACCAGCGGACCCATGGCAACGATCAACTCGCTTTGGTGGCGCGTGGCAGAGCGGGCCTGTTCACATAATCCACCCCCGCCATATAACACGACGCGGCGCACAGGCACGCCCTGCACCCGACACCCCCAGGCATGGCCCAGCTCATGCAAAAATATCGAACCGACCAACATTGCCACAATGCTCACTGCCCAAACCGGGTTCTGCATCCCCCCTGACAAAAACCCGATCAACAGCACCAACATGACCAAGGAACGGTCAATATCGACGCGAATGCCGAAAATATGAAAGGACATAACGGTCTGGGTCGGTGAAAACATGGTGCGCACTCGTTCTGAATCGTTAGGGTTGGTTAACTGATACTCTCACAGCATGGTGACGAAAATCAGGCAATCTGCATCAAATCAAATGCAGCAGGTGACCAAGGGTACAGCGACAAAGGGGGACCACATTGAAAAAAATCGTGATCTTGACGGGCGCGGGTATTTCCGCCGAAAGCGGGCTGGGCACCTTTCGCGATGCGGATGGCTTGTGGGAAAAATACCCGATTGAACAGGTCGCCACCCCCCAAGGTTTTGCACGCAATCCCGCCCTGGTGCATGAATTTTACAACATGCGCCGCCGCGATGCCCGCGCCGCACGCCCCAATGCTGCCCATGACGCACTGGCGCGGCTGCAACGCGACTGGGATGGCGAAGTGGTGATCGTGACGCAGAACGTCGATGGGCTTCACGAGGCGGCAGGCGCATCGGTGATGCACATGCACGGGCGCCTTGATAGCGCCTGTTGCATGGCCTGCACCGCCAGATGGCCCGCCCCCGGTACCATGTCGCCCGCAGACGCCTGCCCCCAATGCGGCGCAACCGAAACGCGACCCGATATCGTTTGGTTCGGGGAAATTCCGCAGCAAATGGACGAAATCGCACAACACATTGGCGAGGCAGGCATATTTGCCTCTATAGGCACCTCGGGGCAGGTCTATCCTGCGGCGGGTTTCGTGCGCGAGGCCCGTCTGACAGGCGCAAAAACGGTGGAACTGAATCTGGAGCGTTCGGAAATTTCCGCCGCCTTTGACAGCCATCACATGGGCCTTGCAACGCAGGTGGTACCCGCCTGGGTCGCCGACCTGCTTGCGCCCTGACCCCGCGAACCCCGCTATCAAAATGCGACCAGCCGCGCCTGTTAAGGCACGGCTGACGCTTGGCTAAGGGCTGCATCGCGGCCCGCAGTCAGGTGTTCCCCCTGCGCAATGCGGGGGAACCGACGGATCAATCCGCTTTTTTCATTTTGCCATGGTCCATCTTGCCGTGGTCCATTTTGCCATGTTCGCCATGGTCCATGTCGCCGTGCTTCATCCCCATACCGGGCTTGCGCTCCAGATCGACGGGCACATTGACCTGCACCTCGCCCGCTTTTTCAAACACCAGCGTGACAGGCACCATATCGCCCTGTTTCAGCTCTTGCTTCAGGCCCAGAAACATCACGTGGTGCCCGCCGCGTTCCATCGCCAGCTGGCCATCGGCGGGCACATCGAACCCTTCCTCGACATGCAGCATTTTCATCACGCCGTTGCTGTCCTCTTTGTGGGTGTGCAATTCGACCCGTTCCGCCACTGGCGACGCCACCGAAATCAGGTGGTCGGCTTCCGAGCCTTTGTTATGGATCATCATAAAGGCCGCGCCGGATTTCGACATCTTGGCCGACACACGCGCATATGGGTCATGGATCATCAGGTCGCCCGCCATGACATCATCAGCAGCCAATGCAGGCAGGGCAAAAACGGCGGTGGCAATCGCCGCGAAAACGGTGGATTTGAGGGACATGTCGTCCTCTCCTTCTCTTTATATATATCAGGTATTCTGGGTTGATCGGTTTGGTTTTGGAAAACTCAAACGCCCTGCGGTGGGCCGCGCGCGGTTGCACGCAGCGCCCATGACGAGGGGGCGGTGATCGCAATGTCCGCATGGATCAGCCGCGACACACCCGTTGGGCGCAACGGCATGTCAGGCGCATCATCCACAGCAGCAAAAAAGCCAAGCGCACAATCCGGACAGATATGGGCCGGGCCGACCGGATCGCCCTGATCATCCGTCAAAACGGTAATGGGGCCGGTTCCGGTGCACAGCACCATTTCACCCGAAGGTGTTTCCATAAAACGGGCAAGCGCCATCGACTGGCCGGTAAAGACCAGCACAAACGCCAATAAAAGCGCCGATAGTGATGCGCGGATCCGCTTCATAAGGCCGTTTATAGGGGCACCGCCGCCCGATTGAAAAGCGACAAATCGCGCCGCAGGCAACGCCCCGCCGTCACAGCGAAAACAGGTTTGGAAACCGGCGTGACCCGGACACAGAAAAACCCCGCTGGCATATGCCAGCGGGGCCATTCAAACCTTGGCAAAAAGGATCAGGCGTTGGCCGCTTGGGCTTTCGCGATCTCTTTTTTTACTTTCAACGCAGTGGTCGACAGTTCAACATCTTTGGCCTTCGCCAGGAACTTGTCCAAACCGCCACGGTGATCGACCGTGCGCAAAGCCGCCGCAGAAATGCGCAGCTTGATACCACGGTTCAGCGTTTCGGATTGCAGGGTCACGTCGTTCAGGTTCGGCAGAAACCGACGGCGTGTTTTGTTGTTAGCATGGCTGACATTGTTGCCAGTCATAGGACCTTTTCCGGTCAATTCGCAGCGGCGCGACATGGGCTCATCCTCGTCTGGTGTGGCGGTCGCAGGGTTGCGCCCTGCCCGCTATATCAACACAAAGGGGCAGTGCCACAGGCAGCGCCCCGAATTCCGTTCGCGGTCATTAGGCGGAATCACCGCCCCCGTCAAGCGCCCTAGCCGCAAGGATCGCGATTCAGCTGCTTTTTGGGGTCACTTTTTCGCTGTCTCGCTTGCATCACCCCCCAATCAACACGTGACGCAGGGCGAAACCTGCGCCATTCTACCCCACATGCCACATGACCACCATAACCACGACCACGATCACGCCCATGCCCTGTTGCCGCCCGATCCGGCACTGCGGGTGCGCGCACTGGAAACCATCCTGACGCAAAAGGGGCTGATCGACCCCGCCGCGCTGGATGAAATCATCGACACCTACGCCCATAGGGTCGGCCCGCAAGAAGGCGCCGCCGTGATCGCCCGCGCATGGGCGGACCCCGAATTTCGCGCCAACCTGTTGGAAAACGCCGATTCCGTGTTGGATGGCATGGGGCTGACGGGCCGTCAGGGCGAACATGTGATCGTGGTCGAAAACACCCCCGAACGCCATAACGTCATCGTTTGCACCCTGTGTTCCTGTTATCCATGGACCCTGCTGGGCATCCCGCCCGCGTGGTATAAATCCGATGCCTACCGCGCCCGCGTGGTGCGCGAACCCCGCGCCGTTCTGGCCGATTTCGGCCTGACCCTGCCCGATGGCCAATCGGTGCGCGTCTGGGACAGCACAGCCGAGGTCCGCTACCTTGTGCTCCCCATGCGCCCCGCCGATACAGAGGGCTGGAGCGCCGAACAGCTCCTGCCCCTTGTTACACGCGATTGCATGGTGGGCACCGGCCTGCCCCTGTCCGCGACGGCGGTGCCCTGATGCGCCTGCATGACATGGGCGGGCGGTTTGGCGATGGCGCGGTCATCCCCGATACCCCCGATGCCCCCGTATTCAAACACGGTTGGCACGCCCGCGCTCTGGCTCTTACGCTGGCCGCAGGCAGTCTGGGACGATGGAACCTTGACACATCACGCCACGCCCGCGAACGCCTGTCGCCCATGGATTACAGCCGCTTTTCCTATTACGAAAAATGGATCAGCGCATTGGCCGACCTGCTGGTCGAAACGGGCGTTCTGACCCGTGCAGAACTGACCGCAGGCCATGCAATTGGCGACACCCCGCCCGACCTTCAGGCCTGCAAACTGACCGCTGCGAATGTCGCCCCCACCCTGAAACGCGGCGGGCCGACCACGCGCAGCGGTCCCGCAGCACGGTTTGCCGTGGGCGATGCCGTGCGGCTAAAACGCGCCCGTCACGCGCAGATCGCGGGCGGTCACACCCGCCTGCCCGCCTATATGTCCGGCGCGACCGGCACCGTGCTGCGCTGCCACGGCTGTCACGTCTTTCCCGATGCCAATGCGCATGGGGCGGGCGAACAGCCGCAACCGCTTTATACCATCGCCGTCAAAGCACGCGATATCTGGCTGACCCCCGAACATCCCGACGACGAGGTCACGCTGGACGCATTCGAACCCTATCTGGACGCCCTGACATGACCACAGCCGACACGCCCCGCTTTGATCAACCATGGCACGCACAGGTGTTCGCCCTGACGGTGGCTCTGTCCGAACAAGGGGCATTCACATGGCCCGAATGGACCAATCATTTCAGCGCGGAACTGGCACGGCGCGGTCAGGACCGCCCGCAAGACGGATCGAATGATTACTACACCGCCTGGCTTGCCACATTGGAAACACTGGCCGCCCAGCGCGATCTGGCCACACCCGATGCCATCGAACAGATGCGATCAAAGTGGGAGGCCGCATATCTGACCACGCCCCATGGCGATCCGGTCAAACTGGCCGACACCTAGGCGCACAGGCGTCGCGCCTGCCACATATCCCGGAATGCAGCGCGGCCCTTGGGCCGCTCCTTCGGGTTACGCCCCTATCCCTATTGACGACCCCATAAAAAAGGGGCCGCCCAAAGGCGACCCCCAATCTCTGCAACGCAGACGGATGATTTACATCATGCCGCCCATGCCGCCCATGCCACCCATATCGGGCATGCCGCCACCGGCTGCGCCGCCGTCTTTCGACGGTTTGTCGGCAACCATGGCTTCGGTGGTGATCAGCAGACCGGCAACCGATGCTGCATCTTCCAGCGCAGTGCGCACCACTTTGGCAGGGTCAATCACGCCGAATTTGAACATGTCACCATATTCTTCGGTCTGTGCGTTGAAACCAAAGGTCACGTCGTCGCTCTCGCGGATTTTGCCCGCAACAACGGCACCGTCAACACCGGCGTTTTCAGCGATCTGGCGCAGGGGGGCTTCCAGTGCGCGGCGCACGATGGAAATACCGGCGTTCTGATCGGCATTGGCGCCTGTCAGACCTTCCAGTGTTTTACCGGCCTGAACCAGTGCAACACCACCACCCACGATAACGCCTTCTTGAACGGCGGCGCGGGTTGCGTTCAACGCATCGTCCACACGGTCCTTGCGCTCTTTCACTTCGACTTCGGTCATGCCGCCGACTTTGATCACGGCAACACCGCCGGCCAGTTTGGCCACGCGCTCTTGCAGTTTCTCGCGGTCATAGTCCGAAGTGGTTTCTTCGATCTGCTGACGGATCTGGGCAACGCGTGCCTCGATCTCTGCCTTCTCGCCGTCACCGTCCACGATGGTCGTGGTGTCTTTGGTGATTTCGATCTTTTTGGCCGAACCCAGCATGTCCATGGTCACGGACTCAAGCTTCATACCCAGATCTTCGGAAATCACCTGACCGCCGGTCAGGATGGCGATATCTTGCAGCATCGCCTTGCGACGATCGCCAAAACCGGGGGCTTTGACAGCAGCAATTTTCAGACCGCCGCGCAGTTTGTTGACAACCAGCGTGGCCAGAGCCTCGCCTTCAACATCTTCTGCGATGATCAGCAGGGGCTTTTGCGACTGGATCACTTGCTCCAGCAGGGGCACCATCGGCTGAAGCGAGGACAGTTTCTTTTCGTGCAGCAAGACCATGCAGTCTTCCAGGTCCGCGATCATCTTGTCGGGGTTGGTCACGAAATAGGGCGACAGGTAACCACGGTCGAACTGCATGCCTTCAACAACATCAGTTTCGGTTTCCATGCCTTTGTTTTCTTCGACGGTGATCACACCCTCGTTGCCGACCTTTTGCATTGCATCCGCGATCTGACGACCGATGGATGCTTCGCCGTTGGCGGAAATCGTGCCGACCTGTGCAACTTCGTCGCTGTCGGTCACGGGGCGTGCTGCTGCCTTGATCGCTTCGACGACTTTGGCCGTTGCCACGTCGATGCCGCGCTTCAGGTCCATCGGGTTCATGCCCGCTGCAACCGCTTTCATGCCTTCTTTGACGATGGCCTGCGCCAGCACGGTGGCGGTGGTGGTGCCGTCGCCTGCTTCGTCATTGGTGCGGCTGGCCACTTCTTTGACCATCTGCGCGCCCATGTTTTCGAACTTGTCTTCCAGTTCGATTTCCTTGGCGACCGATACACCGTCCTTGGTGATGCGGGGCGCGCCAAAGGATTTATCCAGCACGACGTTGCGGCCTTTGGGGCCGAGGGTCACCTTGACCGCATCGGCAAGGATGTTCACACCCTTGAGCATACGGTTGCGGGCGTCGGTATTAAATTTTACGTCCTTGGCAGACATGTGTGTCTCTCCTGAACAAAAGTTTCGTGGGGAATTCGACTTGATTGGGTCAATCGCTGGCCGCGTGGCCTTAGGCGATGATGCCCATGATGTCGGATTCTTTCATGATCAACAGCTCTTCGCCGTCCAGCGTGATCTCGGTGCCCGACCATTTGCCGAACAGGATCTTGTCGCCAGCTTTGACGTCCATTGCGATGCGGTCGCCGTCGTCATCCTTGGCGCCTGCGCCAACAGAAACAACCACGCCTTCGGCAGGTTTTTCTTTTGCGCTATCGGGGATGATCAGACCACCCTTGGTTTTTTCTTCGCCTTCCAGGCGGCGGACCAGAACGCGGTCGTGAAGCGGTGTAAATGCCATCTTCGAGGCTCCTTGGCTCAAAGTTTCTCCCTATGGCTCTGACCATTGCCAGAGCCGTTAGCACTCGCTCTGTTCGAGTGATAACGATGCACAAGTAAGGACCACCCGAACCCGAGTCAACAAGCCATCTGGAAATTTTTCGCTTAACGGAAAACATGCTTACCCAGCAGTGAATGACGCGGTGTGCTTGCCCGCCCCGCCCCCATTGGTTAGCCTGCCAAAGGTTACAATTTCCCTTTATGAAAGCCGCCCATGCGTTTCCTGAACTTCGCCCTGACCCTTGCCGCCCTCGCCCTGCCCCAAATCGCCAGCGCCGCGTGCGAAGGTCGCGATTTGATGACGCAATTGCCCGCGTCCGAACTGAACCGGATCACGGCGGCGGCCGATGCAACCCCATACGGCAGCGGCCTGTTGTGGCATGCCAGCAAGGGCGACAGCACCATCACCGTATTTGGCACCTATCATTTCCGCCACGACCTGACGCAGGCCCATATGGATGCGCTGACCCCGCTGATCGACGTGGCCGATGATGTTTATCTGGAAACCGGCGGCGACGATATGGGCGATGCCAAACGCGCCATGGCATCGGAACCCGACCTGATATTCATCACCGACGGTCCCAGCATGATTGACCAACTGTCACCCGAGGATTGGCAGACCTATTCCGCCGCGATGGAGCAACGCGCCATCCCCGGTTTCATGGCTGCCAAATTCAAACCCTTTTTTGGCGCAATGTTCCTGTCGCTTGGTCCCTGCCTGATCCGCAGCGGCGCGATGGAACAGGCGGGCATCGACATGCTGGTCAATGATTACGCCGCGGACAAGGCCGCCTCGCTAGAGGATTGGCGCGCCATGCTGGGCACCATCGACGCCATGCCACAGGACGAACAAATCGAAATGCTGCGCATGTCCTTTGGCTATATTGATCAGGCCGATGACCTGTCCCACACCCTGTTGCAACGCTATCTGGATCAGGACATCGCGCTGTTGTGGGAATATACCAAAGCAGAGGCGCTAAAAGCAGGTGCCACCGAAAAGGATTTCGCCGATATGGAAAAGCCCCTGCTGATTGATCGCAACATCGCATGGGCCGACCTGCTGAAAACCCGCGCTGCCGATGCGCAGGTGTTTGTCGCCGTGGGTGCGGGGCATTTGCCCGGTGAATTCGGCCTGCTGAACCTGTTGGCGCAGCAGGGCTATACCCTTAAACGTCTGCCGTTTCAGGCGCGCTAACAGCTGCGGTTCCCGCATCGGTCAGACCGTAAACACCCCGCGTCAGCCGTTCGAACCAACCGTAATGGTTGGCCGCCATGATCGCGGTGGCGCGGTCCACACCTGTTTCGCGCTTGATCTCGGCGCCGCTGGCCTGCCCCACCATCGCCAGATAGGCGGCACAACGCTGCGCATCCTGACGATAGGCGGTCACCCGCCCCGCGCGGGTTGCCGCCCCGCCCACATTCGGATCGCCCGTGCGGGTTTCGAATTCGCGGATCAGGGCCGCACGGCGGCGGGCATTCTTGCGCGGCTGGAACTGGCGCGGCTCGTGGTGCAGTTCCACCAGACCATCGGACAGGCGCACCGTCATCACGCCCAGCCCCAACCGTTTGCACAGGCCCAGATTGCCCCTGAACGCCTTATACCCCGTCTTGCCCGCCCATCGCGGCACGCAGACATAGACGCTGTCGCTGACCGACTGACGCGCCACCGCCTGTTGCAGCAGGGTCAGGGAAAACCCGACCTTTAGCTCTACCAACACGGGGTCGTCGCCATCGCGCAGGGCCATGACATCGGCGGCCCCCACCTCTCCTTTGACGCGGTATCCCTGCGTTTCCAGAAATGCTTTTACCGGTGCATATAGATCGGTTTCCGATGGTTTGTTCATGCTGTCATTCATATGTCAAAACCGCGCCATCCCCAAGCGCCAAACCCCCAGATGCCGCATTGCAGCATCAAGGGCGTGACAAGCCCCGCCCGCCTGCCTATAAGGCGCGCAACCACGACCCGTTTTGATGCGAAGGACATAACATGACAATCAAGGTTTTCGGCCACAAATCCCCCGACACAGATTCCACCGGCTCCCCCATCATCTGGGCCTGGTATCTTAGCGAAATCCGCGGCACCAAGGCCGAGGCGAAACTGCTGGGCGAACCCAACACCGAAGCCGCCTTTGTCATCAACAAATGGGGTTTCGACAAACCCGAAATCATTTCGGACGTGACCGCAGACGATCAGGTTGTGATCGTTGACACCAACAACCCCGCCGAATTGCCCGCCAGCATCAACGACGCCGACGTGATCCAGATCATCGACCACCACAAACTGGTCGGCGGGCTGGAAACCAAAGGCCCGATTGATATCACCATCAAACCGCTGGCCTGCACCGCAACCATCATGCACAACCTGATGGGCGAAAACGCCGACAAAATGCCCGACAATATCAAGGGCGCGATGCTGTCCTGCATCCTGTCCGACACGCTGGAATTCCGGTCGCCTACCACCACCGACCAGGACCGCGAACTGGCCGAAAAACTGGCCGCTGAACTGAACATCAACCTGTCGGCCTATGCGTCCGAAATGTTCGAAGCAAAATCCGATGTGTCCGCGTTTTCCGATGCTGAACTGATCCGCATGGACAGTAAGGAATTCGCGGTGGACGGTGTGAAATTCCGCGTATCCGTGTTGGAAACCACCGCGCCGAAAATCGTGCTGGACCGCAAGGCAAGCCTGCTGAACTCCATGGTCGATGTTGCCGCCGAGGATGGCGTGGACCACGTGTTGCTGTTCGTCGTCGACATCCTGAACGAAGAAGCCACCCTGTTCGTGCAAAACGATGTGGTCAAATCCGTGGCCGAGAAAAGCTTTGACGCGACCGTATCGGGCGACTCGGCCGTGCTGCCCGGCATCATGTCGCGCAAGAAACAGATCATTCCCAACCTCAAGGTCTGACCCGCCAGCACGGGCCGCGCAGCAGTGGCCGCATCGCAATGACAGGGCATCCCGAACGGGGTGCCCTTTTCCTTTGCCCCGTGATGCCCTAGGTCTGGGCCAACCCCACCTGATGCAAAGGCCGCGCCATGACCCAGATCATCCAATCCCTGTCCGATATTTCCACCCCATATGACGCGCTGTTCGTCGATCTGTGGGGCTGTGTGCATGATGGCGTGCGCGCGATCCCATCAGCGGTGGCAGCATTGCAGGATTACCGCAAGCGCGGCGGCATCGTGGTTCTGGTCACCAATTCCCCCAAACCCCGCGCCGGTGTGGCCGTGCAACTGGATGCATTTGGCGTGGCCAGGGATGCATGGGATATCATCGCCACCAGCGGCGACAGCGCCCGTTCGGCCATGTTTCGTGGTGCGGTGGGGCGCAAAGTGTTTTTCATGGGTGAATGGCAGCGCGACGAGGAATTCTTTCAGCCGATCAACGTGATAGAAAACCCCGTGGATATCGAAATCGTCCCATTGGAAGACGCCGAAGGCATCGTTTGCTGCGGCCCCAATGACCCGATGGCCGACCCCGATGTGAACCGCCCGCAGTTTCTATATGCCAAGCAAAAGGGCATGAAACTGCTCTGCGCCAACCCCGATATCGTGGTGGATCGTGGCGAACACCGTGAATGGTGCGCCGGTGCCCTGGCGCAACTGTATACCGAAATGGGCGGTGAAAGCCTGTATTTTGGCAAGCCGCATCCGCCGATTTACGATCTGGCACGTCGCCGTCTGGCCTCCTTGGGGTATGATATTCCTGACGGGCGAATCCTTGCCATTGGCGATGGCATCCAAACCGATATCAAGGGCGCAACAGGCGAAGATATCGACAGCCTGCTCATATCCGGCGGGCTGGCGCGGGCCGAAACAAAAACGCAGGATCAGCCCGAAAAACAGGCGCTTGAGGCATATCTAAGCCAGGAAATGCAATCGCCGACCTATACCATTGGCGCATTACGTTAACACAATTCAGGGGTTGATTTTCTGCAACTGCGAAGTAATAAAGTTACGCAAAGCGGCCCACGGACGCCGCAAAGTTACTTAACGGACCTTCGGAGGGCCTGATGTTGGACAACCTGCCGCGCGGAACCATCTGTATCGAAGACATCGAAATGGGCATGGTGCGCCACCTGCGCAAAACCGTGACCGATAAAGACATCGAAATGTTCGCCGAAGTGTCGACCGACCACAATCCCGTCCATCTGGATGACGATTACGCCCGCGACACCATATTCGAAGGGCGCATCGCCCATGGCATGCTGACCGCTGGCCTGATTTCAGCCGTGATTGGTGAACAATTGCCCGGTCATGGCACGATCTACATGGGTCAAACCCTGAAATTTCTGGCCCCCGTGCGCCCCGGCGACATGGTGCTGGCCGAAGTCGAAGTGATCGGCATCGACCACGGCAAACGCCGCGTGCAACTGGATTGCCGCTGCTTGGTCGATGGTAAACCCGTGCTAAAGGGCGAGGCCACAGTGCTGGCACCATCGCGCAAATTCGACTGACCTGCACCACATCAATTCGGACCAGACGGGCGGGGCATTTCCCCGCCCGTTTCATTTTGCGCCAATGACGTAAGGGGCAGGCCGATTTGCGCCGCTTCACCGCTTGCACAAGCGCCAGCGCAGAGTTACCCCTGCAATCATGGACATCATCCGCGACTACAGCTTTGTATCTGACGAAAACCGGGGCGCTTCGGCGGCGATTGGCAATTTTGACGGCGTGCATTTCGGCCACCAAAAGGTGATTGATCTGGCCCGCACCGCCGGTGACGCCATCGGCGCGCCCTTGGGCGTTATGACCTTTGAACCGCATCCGCGCCAGTATTTCGCGCCCGACGCGCCCGCGTTTCGCCTGATGAGCCCCAAGGCGCGGGCGCATCGGTTGGAAAAGCTGGGCGTAGAGAAACTCTATGAGCTGAATTTCAACGCCGCCCTGTCTGCCCTGACCCCGCGCGAATTTGCGCAAAAGGTGATCTGCGACGGGCTGGGCCTGCGTCATGTGGTTGTCGGCGCGGATTTCCATTTCGGCAAGGGCCGCGCCGGTGCGCCCGCCGATCTGGTGGCATTCGGCGATGAAATGGGTTTTGGCGTAACTGTGGCCGACCTGCTGCAAAGCGACAGCGGAGAGGTGTCATCCACCGCGATTCGCACCGCATTGGGCGAGGGCCGCCCGCGTGACGCGGCCGCGATGCTGGGCCATTGGCACCGGATCGAGGGCAAGGTCATTCGCGGCGATCAACGTGGCCGCGAATTGGGTTTCCCCACCGCGAATATGTCGATCGACGGGCTGCACCCGCCCGCATTTGGCGTTTATGCGGTGCTGGTCGATGTGCTGGATGGCCCGAACAAAGGCAGCTATCACGGCGCGGCATCCATCGGGGTGCGCCCGCAATTTGGCGTTAACAAACCCAACCTTGAAAGCTATCTATTTGATTTCAAGGGCGATCTATATGGCGCGCATCTGTCTGTGGCCCTGGTCGAATACCTGCGCCCCGAGGCAAAATTCGACAGCCTTGACGGGTTGATCACCCAGATGGATGCCGATTGTGACCGCGCCCGCGACATCCTGAAAGCCGAGGCATGAGCGGCCCCGACCGCACCGGCCTGCGCCCGCAATACTGGGAAACCACCCGCCCCGACCGCATGACCCAAGCCGAATGGGAGGCATTATGCGACGGCTGCGGCAAATGCTGTCTGAACAAACTAGAGGACGAAGACACCGGCGAGGTCGCCCTGACCCGTGTCGCCTGTCGCCTGCTGGATGATGCCACCTGCCTGTGCAGCCAGTATAAAACCCGCCACCAATTCGTGCCGGAATGCATTGTTTTATCTCCAAAAAATCTGGAAAAGAACCTGTATTGGATGCCCGAAACCTGCGCCTACAAACTGGTGTGGAACGGGCAACCGCTGCACGACTGGCACCCGTTGATTTCCGGCGATCCCGAAACCGTGCATCGCGCAGGTGTGTCCATGCGCGACCAGACGGTTTCGGAATATGAAATCGCGGATGAAGATTGGGAAGATTACATAATCGAGGAGCCAACCTGATGTTTTTCGCCTCTGACAATGCGGGGCCCACGCACCCCGCCGTGATGCGCGCCCTTAGTGATGTGAATGCGGGCTATATGCCGTCATATGGCGACGATCCGGTGATGACGCAGGTGCGCGATGCGATGCGTGTTCTGTTCGAGGCCCCGAATGCATCGGTGCATCTGGTTGCCACTGGCACGGCGGCCAATGCGCTGGCGCTGGCCACCATGACACAGCCGTTTCAAACCGTATTCTGCTCGCCCGTTGCCCATATCCACGAAGACGAGTGCAACGCGCCCGAATTCTATATGAGCGGGGCCAAGCTGACCCTTGTCGGCGATGGTGACCGGATCACCCCCGACGCGTTGCGCGCCGCCATTCTGGCCGAGGGCAACCGCGGCGTGCATGGCCCGCAACGCGGCCCCGTTTCGATCACATCGGTCACCGAACGCGGCACTGTGTATTCTGTCGCTGAAATCACCGCGCTGGCGGATCTGGCGCACGGGTTTGACCTGCCCCTGCATCTGGATGGCGCACGTTTTGGCAATGCCGTCAGTGCCTTGGGCTGCACGCCAGCCGAAATGACATGGAAGGCAGGCGTTGATGCCCTGTCATTCGGCGGCACCAAAAACGGCTGTATGGGGGTCGAGGCAGTGGTGTTTTTCAACCCCGAAAAGGCATGGGAGTTCGAACTGCGGCGCAAGCGCGGCGGGCATCTGTTTTCCAAACACCGCTACCTGTCTGCCCAAATGCAGGCCTATCTGGCCGAGGATCTGTGGCGCGATCTGGCGGCACAGGCCAATGCCCGTGCGGCGCATCTGGAAACAGGCCTGCGCCGGATCGGGGCGGGTTTTTTGTGGCAACGCGACGCCAATATGATTTTCGCCACCCTGCCCCGCGCCGCGCATAAACGCGTGTTTGCGGCGGGCGCGATGTATCACCTGTGGGATGGCGATCTGGACGGACCGGATGACGCGCCGCTGGGCTGTCGGCTGGTCTGTGACTGGTCGATCACCGAAGCACAGATCGACAGGTTTATCGACATCGCGGCGGGTTAACCTGCGGCGACGCGTTCCAGAAACGGGCGGATCAGGGCGGCGGTTTGCACCGGATGGGTGATGGGCAACATATGCCCCGCCCCGCCCACCACGCCGCGCGATGCATCGGGCAGGCGCGCCGCCAGACCGCGGTTGATCACATCAACATATTCAGGGCTTTCGCCGCCCTCTAGCAGCAGCACAGGTGCGGTGACCCGATCCAGCACACCGGGTTTTAACATGCCTGCGCTGTCGTCATTCAACATCGGGCTGGCGGCATTCACCAGATGGATGCGTTTTGCCATATCGGCACGCGCCGCTTCGGGCAGGCGATCCCAGCCACGCCCGTCGCCCCATGTGCTGGTGAAATGGCGCGCCGCCTGTTCCATATCGCCTGCGGCCAATGCATCGGTATAGGGGCGCAACCCTTCGGCATGGCGCGGTTTGATGGCGGGGTCATCCGCGTAGGCCACGGCAAAAAATACCGGTTCAACCAAGATCAAGGCCCGCACCAGATCGGGGCGCTCGATCGCCAGCCGCAGGGCCACCGTCGCGCCAAAGCTGTGGCCGAAAATCACCGCCGCGCCGCCGATTTCATTTTCCAACAGGTCCACGGCCATGCCCATCGACACCGCCTGAATATCACCCTGCCCGCCCCAATCGCCGCTGCGGCCATGGCCGGGCAAATCATAGCCGGTCATCGCCACCTGATCGGCCAATTCGGCGGCCAGTGCTTTCCAGCTGCCTGCGTGGGCCAATGTGCAATGGATCGCCAGTGCGGGTTGGCTGGCGTCGGATTGAAAGCGGGTCCAATGGGTCGGAAACCCTGCGCGGCTGTCCAGTGGCATTACAAATCGCCCGCCAAATGGGCATCCAGATCATCAATCCGGTCCTGACCCCAGAATTTTTCCACCCCGTCGACCACATAGAACGGCGAACCAAAGGCCCCGATTTTCAACGCCATTTCGGTGTTTTCCTCGTATGCGACCGCGCCCGACAACAGCCCGCTGTCAGCCAGCCCTGCGTCAAACCCTGCTGCGATCAGGCAATCCCGGATCACCGAATCTTCGGCTATGTTGCGTTCTTCGGCCCAGCAGGCGCGCATCAGACCATGGGTCAATGCACCCAGATCACCGCCGCCCGCCGCCTGCGCCGCGATGATCGCATAGGATGCGGGCGCGGGGTTGGTAGGGAAAAACGCCGGATGCGTGGTCAGGGGCAGGCCGGTTTTCACCTGCGCACGGCGGATTTCCTGCAATCGGTAATCCTGCCGCGCCTGCGGGCGCTCATGCACCGGTTTGCCGCCTGTCTGCTGGAACACACGGGCGATATCCATCGGGCGATAGGTCACCGTCGCCCCGTGGCGCGCCGCGATTTCACCCAACCGGTTGCCTGCCAAATAGGCCCATGGGGAAATTGTCGTGAAGTAATAGTCGATATGCGCCATAACTTGCGCCCCTCCCCCTGCTGCATAGGTTTGCGTGACGTTAATGAAGTGCTAGGCAGTGTCAACGTCACGAATCTGTCACCGTGGCGTCATCACAGCACAGACCACACCCGGGGAAATCCACTCATGCGCTCAGCCAACGAACCCAAGCTCATTTCGGGCAACGCCAATCTGCCACTGGCCAAGGCCATCGCGCGACGTATGTCGATCCATCGCGGCACCTCTGTTGGTCTGGTCGAGGCGCGGATTGAACGGTTCAACGATCAGGAAATTTTCGTCGAGGTTTATGAAAATGTGCGTGGCGAAGACATGTTTGTCATCCAAAGCACATCCAACCCCGCCAATGACAACCTGATGGAACTGTTGATCATGACCGATGCGCTGCGCCGTTCCTCGGCTGCACGGATCACCGCCGTGATCCCCTATTTCGGCTATGCCCGTCAGGACCGCCGGACCAAGGCACGCACACCGATTTCGGCCAAACTGGTCGCCAATATGATGGTCGAGGCAGGCATAGAACGGGTTTTGACGCTGGACCTGCACGCGGCGCAAATTCAGGGGTTTTTCGACATTCCCGTGGATAACCTATATGCCTCGCCCGTGTTCGCACTGGATGTGATGGAACAATTTGCCGGATCGCTGGACGATGTGATGGTGGTGTCGCCCGATGTCGGCGGTGTGGCCCGCGCCCGCGAACTGGCCAAACGGATCAATGCCCCGCTGTCGATCGTCGACAAACGCCGCGAAAAGGCTGGTGAAGTTGCGGAAATGACCGTGATCGGCAACGTCGAGGGCAAAAAATGCATCATCGTTGACGATATGGTCGATACCGCAGGCACCCTGTGCAAAGCCGCCGAAGTGCTGACCCAAGCAGGCGCGAGCGAGGTGCACGCCTATATCACCCACGGCGTTATGTCCGGCCCCGCCGTTGAACGCGTCACCGCATCGGTGATGAAATCGCTGGTGATCACCGATTCTATTGCCCCCACCGAAGCGGTGAAAAACTGCGCCAACATCCGTATTCTGCCAACCGCGCCAATGTTCGCGCAGGCGATTTTGAACATCGCCAATGGCACATCGGTATCGTCGCTGTTTGAAACCGAAACGCTGGAACCGATCTATGAAGGACAAATTCGCGGCTGACGCGGGGCGAAAAATCTTTCAAAGATTTTTGTTAATTTTCTTTTCAAGAAAATTGGCCCGGCCGCGCAGTTGGGCCTTTTTCTTGGGTTAATACAGATCCCATTCGTCGGCTTGGCGCAACTCGCCAATCGCCATCCAGCGCACGCGGGCGCGGGCGACACGGGTGTCGCCCCATGTGCGAAACACGATTTCAAAACCGTCAGTGTTGATTTCTTCGGCGGTGACATCGGCACGCACATTGGTGGCGTGGTCCATATCCCACATCGACAGGGCGCAATGCACCACGGGCGCCGAGCGGAAACTTTCGCCGAACGCCACATGTTTGCGGCGTTCACGGGGGCCGGTTCCGGTCCACATTTCACCGCCGTCTTCGAAATCGGAAAACAGGACGTTGTCGCCCTGATCAATGCCGATCCAGTGATTTCTAAGTCTTTTCATTGCTGTCTTACCTGCTCTTACCCAAGAGCTAATGCAAAATTCTGTCCAAACTTTGAACGGAAAAAGGAAATTCGGAAAATAATTTCCCGCAGGGGTTGCCAAATATCCACCACTCGCCAATCCACACACGCAAGGATTGCACAAAAAAGGCCCCGCCGATTGGCGGAGCCTTTGTTTCCAGCGTCAGAACAGACGTTTAGAGGTTGGGCACGTTCGGGTCCAACCCGATATGGGTGCCCATGGCCACCATATCCGCCAACAGCTTGGCCGCGTCATCAACGGGGCCCGGCTCGTTCTTGAACGTCTCTTTTGCGGTGGCATGTGCGGTATGGGCATCGGCGATCAGGGAATCATACAATTCCTGCGTCATTTCCGAAACCGGCACAGCATGTTCAGCCAGAACCGAGGTGCCCGCCGCGCTGATTTCGGCAAAACCGCCGGTGACGACATATGCCATCTCTCCGTCGGCACCGTTGGCGCGCAGGACACCGGGACGCAGCGTGGTGATGGTGGGGGCATGATCCGGCATTGCCGTCATGTCCCCGTCCGCGCCCGGGATCTGGACCGAAGTCACCTGAAGCGAAGCAAGGCTGCGCTCGGGTGACACCAGGTCGAATTGCATCATATCAGCCATCAGGCTCTCTCCTTAGGCTGCGTCTGCTGCCATTTTTTCGGCTTTTGCGATCACGTCCTTGATGCCGCCAACCATATAGAAGGCACCTTCGGGCAGGTGATCGTATTCACCGGCAACAACCGCTTTGAACGATTCAATCGTGTCTTCCAGCGGAACCTGAACACCGTCAGAACCGGTAAACACTTTGGCAACGTCAAACGGCTGCGACAGGAAGCGTTCGATTTTACGCGCACGGGCCACGGCCAGTTTGTCGTCTTCGCTCAGTTCGTCCATGCCAAGGATAGCGATGATGTCTTGCAGCGATTTGTAACGCTGAAGCACCTGCTGAACGTCGGTCGCGACCTTGTAGTGCTCGTCGCCGATAACCAGCGGGTCAAGCAGACGCGAGGTGGAGCCCAGCGGATCAACAGCCGGGTAAATACCTTTTTCCGAAATCGAACGATCCAGAACCGTTGTCGCGTCAAGGTGCGCAAACGATGTGGCGGGCGCGGGGTCGGTAAGGTCATCCGCAGGCACGTAAACGGCCTGAACCGAAGTGATCGAACCGGCCTTGGTCGATGCGATGCGTTCCTGCATCGCGCCCATGTCGGTGGCCAGTGTCGGCTGGTAACCCACAGCCGAAGGAATGCGGCCCAACAGGGCGGACACTTCGGAACCGGCTTGGGTAAAGCGGAAGATGTTATCGACAAAGAACAACACGTCAGAGCCGGATTCATCGCGGAACTGTTCCGCCAGTGTCAGACCGGACAGGGCGATCCGCATACGCGCACCGGGAGGTTCGTTCATCTGGCCGTAAACCAGCGCGATTTTCGATTTTTCCAGATCATCAGGAACGATAACGCCGGATTCGATCATCTCGTGATACAGGTCGTTGCCTTCGCGGGTGCGTTCACCCACACCGGCGAACACGGACAGACCCGAGTGCACCTTGGCGATGTTGTTGATCAGTTCCATGATCAGAACGGTTTTGCCAACACCGGCACCACCGAACAGACCAATTTTACCACCCTTGGTATAGGGGGCCAGCAGGTCGATCACCTTGATCCCGGTCACGAGGATCTCGGTCGCGGTGGACTGGTCCTCGAATGCGGGGGCATCGCCGTGGATCGGGCGGCGTGCATCGGTGTTCACGGGGCCTTTTTCGTCAACCGGATCACCGGTCACGTTCATGATGCGACCCAGTGTGGCGGTGCCAACGGGCACAGAAATCTGTGCGCCGGTGTTGGTCACGTCCTGACCGCGCACCAGACCTTCGGTCGCGTCCATCGCGATGGCACGCACGGTGTTTTCACCAAGATGCTGCGCAACCTCGAGAACCAGCGGTTTGCCGTTGTTGTCGGTGGTCAGCGCGTTCAGGATCTCCGGCAGGTCATCGCTGAACTGCACGTCGACCACGGCGCCGATCACCTGAGTGATTTTGCCAATATTAGCCATTGTTAAGTCTCCGTCCTCTTAGAGCGCCTCGGCGCCCGAGATAATTTCGATAAGCTCATTCGTGATGACAGCCTGACGCGAGCGGTTGAACTCGATGGTCAGTTTGTCGATCATTTCGCCGGCGTTGCGGGTTGCGTTGTCCATGGCGGACATGCGTGCGCCCTGTTCGGACGCCCCGTTTTCCAACAGCGCGGTAAAGATTTGCGTGGCCACGCCGCGCGGCAGAAGGTCGGCCAGAATGGCCTCTTCGTCCGGTTCGTAGTCATAGAGCGTTGCCGCCCCTGCCTCTTCACCCTCAGCCGTATCAAAGCTGGCGGGAATGATCTGTTGCGCGGTCGGCACCTGGCTGACCACATTCACGAAACGCGCAAAGAAGATGGTCGCAACGTCAAACTCTTCCGCATCAAAGCGGGTCAGAACATCGCGGGCGATGTCCTGAGCATTGACGTAGCTCAGCTTCTTGACCTCGGACAGGTCCACGTGACCGACGAACAATTCGCCATATTCACGTTTCATGCTGTCGCGGCCTTTTTTGCCGACGGTCAGAATTTTGACCGTCTTGCCTTGCGCTTTCAGCTTGTCCGCATGGGCGCGGGCCAGTTTTGCGATATTAGTGTTGAAACCACCGCAAAGCCCGCGTTCAGCGGTCATGACAACCAACAGATGCACGTCATCCTTGCCCGTCCCCGAAAGGAGTTTGGGCGCAGATGCCGAACCACCAACCGATGCGGCCAGACCGGCCATCACCTTGCCGAAACGATCGGCAAAGGGACGGGCCTGTTCGGCAGCATCCTGCGCGCGGCGAAGTTTCGCCGCGGCAACCATTTGCATGGCTTTGGTGATCTTACGGGTGTTTTTCACACTCGCGATCCGGTTTTTAAGGTCCTTGAGATTTGGCATCGCCTATCTCTCCCTTATGCGAAGTCGGCGGCGAATTCGTCTAGCGCGGCCTTGAGCTTGTCTGCGGGTTCACCCTTGATCTTGGGATCTTCGTTGGTGATCCAAGCCAGCAGATCGGCTTTCTTGGAGCGCAGGAACTTCAGCATCTCTGCTTCGAAACGGCCCACCTCGGATACGGCGATCTTGTCCAGATAACCATTGGTGCCCGCAAAGATGACGCAAACGATTTCCGCGTTGGTCAGCGGCGAATACTGCGCCTGCTTCATCAGTTCTGTCAGACGCGCACCGCGGTTCAGCAATGCCTGGGTCGATGCGTCCAGATCGGAACCGAACTGCGCGAATGCAGCCATTTCACGATACTGGGCCAGCGACAGTTTCACCGGACCCGCAACCGAGGACATCGCCTTGGTCTGGGCCGAAGAACCAACCCGCGACACCGACAGACCGGTGTTCACAGCAGGGCGGATACCCTGATAGAACAGTTCGGTTTCAAGGAAGATCTGGCCATCGGTGATCGAAATCACGTTGGTCGGAATAAACGCCGAAACGTCGCCACCCTGGGTTTCGATAATCGGCAGCGCGGTCAGCGAACCGGAGCCGAAATCTTCGTTCAGCTTGGCCGAACGCTCCAGCAGGCGGGAGTGAAGATAGAAAACGTCGCCGGGATAGGCTTCGCGGCCCGGCGGGCGACGCAGCAGCAGCGACATCTGGCGATAGGACACGGCCTGTTTGGACAAATCATCATAGATGATCAGGGCGTGGCGGCCATTGTCGCGGAAATGCTCGGCCATCGCGGTGGCGGCATAGGGCGCAAGGAACTGCATCGGCGCGGGATCGGATGCGGTTGCGGCCACAACGATGGAATATTCCATCGCGTTGTTTTCTTCCAGCTTCTTGACCAGCTGTGCCACTGTCGAACGCTTTTGACCGATGGCCACGTAAACGCAATACAGTTTCTTGCCCTCGTCGTCGCCAGCGGCGTCGTTATAGGACTTCTGGTTCAGGATCGCGTCCAGCGCAACGGCTGTTTTGCCGGTTTGACGGTCACCAATGATCAGCTCGCGCTGGCCACGGCCAATCGGGATCATCGCGTCAACCGACTTCAGACCGGTTGCCATGGGTTCATGCACCGATTTACGCGGGATGATGCCGGGCGCCTTAACGTCGGCAATACCGCGTTTTTTCGCGCCCAGCGGGCCTTTGCCGTCGATCGGGTTCCCCAGACCGTCAACAACGCGGCCCAGCAGTTCATCACCAATTGGCACGTCCACGATGGAGTTGGTGCGTTTGACAACGTCACCTTCTTTGATGTCGCGGTCAGAACCGAAGATCACGATACCGACGTTGTCGGATTCGAGGTTCAGCGCCATGCCCTGAATTCCACCGGGGAATTCGACCATTTCACCGGCCTGCACATTGTCCAGACCATATACACGCGCAATACCGTCACCGACGGAAAGCACCCGGCCCACTTCGGCCACTTCGGCATCCTTGCCAAAGTTTTTGATCTGGTCCTTCAGGATCGCAGAAATCTCTGCTGCTTGGATTCCCATTTATCCGACCTCTTTCATAGCATTCTGGAGGGAGTTGAGCTTGGACGCGATCGACGTGTCGATCATCTTGGAGCCCACCTTTACGATCATACCACCGATGAGGCTTTCATCGACGGTCGCATTGATATTGACGGTTTTGCCAATGTTGGCGGCCAGCGTCTTGGCCAGTTTGTCCGACTGTGCCTTGGTCAGCGCCTTGGCTGACACGACATCGGCGGTCACTTCGCCTTTGTCTTCGGCGATCAGATCACGCAATGCGGCCAGCAGCTGTGGCAACACATACAGCCGGCGCTTGGACGCCATAACGCCCAGCACATTGGTCATGGTTTCGGTCAGACCTGATTTCTTGGCGATGGCCGCGATGGACCCTGCCTGATCTTCGCGCGTATATACGGGCGAAGAAATCAGATCGCGAAACTCTGCGCTTTCGGCCAGCGATGCGTCAAGCGACGCAACGTCTGACTCGATCTTGGCGACAGAGTTGCTTTCTTTGGCCAGTTGAAAAACGGCCGTGGCATAGCGCGATGCAATGCCAGAGGAGATCGAAGCTGGTTCGGACACGTCCACCCTTCCGATAGTCTGGCCTCGGTCCTTGGTCATGAGCGACCTTCCCCGAGGGCGTTGAGCTGCCTTGATCCTTATCAAAGCATCAAAATCGGCGTGGGTGTAACAGAGCAATCCCGTTGCCGCAATATGCTATGCACTGACAGCATAGTTTGAAAAACTGTTATTTATCAAAGCACTATTCGAAATGCGGCGCTTTGCGCGGCACGACGCACGAAAAAACTTTGCCAAAATCTTGATGTTTTGCGATTCCTACCATCTGCCGTTTGCGCAAACGGTGGAAATATGGACAGGTTGCGGCGCAACCCAAGTTACCGCTAGCACGCGCGGTTCGGCAGTCTTTGCCACGAACCGGCCTACTTACCCCCGCCCCAGCGCGGTTTCCGGTTTGGCCGATGGCGACAGCACCTTGAGCGGGCGGCGCACGGCCTCTCCCAGTCCCGGCCCTGCGGGCGAATGCACACGTTTTGTCGCCTCGACGATCAAAACGCCACCGCCCATGATCATCGAAAACCGCCCACCGGCGCGTTCCCACATATCCGCCGTTTTACGCCAGAACCGGCGGGTAGATGGCGGTTGATACAGGGCCGATGCGCTGCGCTCGGGCATAAAATTGTGACGTTTCAGCTGGGCCTCTAGCTGGCTGAACGTATAGGGGCGGCCAAAGCCGAATGGTGTCGCATCAGACCGCGACCAAAGCCCGGCGCGGTTCGGCACCACAAACAAGGCCCGCCCGCCGGGGCCAAGCACGCGAAACGCTTCCTCTAGCAGGGCCGAGGGCTGCTCTGATGTGTCCAGCCCGTGCATCATCAGTAACTTGTCGACATGGCCGGTTTCGATCGGCCACAGGGTTTCCTCTGACAGGACGGCGACATTGGGCATGCCTGCGGGCCAAGGCATCACGCCCTGCGGGCCCGGCATCAGCGCCGTGACCCGCCGCGCGTCCTGTAAATAGGGGCGCAGCAATGGCACCGCGAACCCGAACCCGACAACGGACTGGCCCTGCGCCTCTGGCCAAAGGGATAGAACCTGTTGGCGGATCGCCTTTTGCGCCGCCCGCCCCAATGTCGAACGGTAATAGAAATTGCGCAGATCCTGAACATCCAGATGCATTGCGCTTGGGCCTTTCATCGGTCACTCTGATGCTCACAATACCAATCGCGCAAGGAAACGCCATGCCCCTTGAAATCGTCACTATCCCCTGCCTGTCCGACAACTACGCCTATCTGGCGCATGACCCCGTGTCTGGACAAACAGCCGTGGTTGACGTGCCCGAGGCCGCCCCGATCATAGCCGAGCTGTCGCGGCGCGGCTGGTCACTGGATCTGGTATTGCTGACACATCACCATTGGGACCACGTCGATGGCCTGCCCGCCCTGTTGGCCGAATTTCCCGCACGCGTTGCCGGTGCCGCCGCCGATGCGCACCGCCTGCCCCCGCTGGACGTCGCCCTGGCCGAAGGGGACAGCGTGCAGATAGGTCACGAACAGGGCCGCGTGATCGACGTATCCGGCCACACCATTGGCCATATCGCGTTTTACTTCGCTGATTCCTCCGTCGCCTTTACCGCCGACAGCCTGATGGCCATGGGCTGCGGCCGCCTGTTCGAAGGCGACCCCGAAATGATGTATAACAGCATGGTGAAACTGGCCGCCCTGCCCGCCAACACGCTGATTTGCTCTGGCCATGAATATACCCAATCCAACGTAAAATTTGCGTTAAGCGTTGAACCGGAAAACAGCGACCTTATCTTGCGTGCGAACAATGTCGAAACCGCCCGTGCCGCGGGGCAGCCCACCGTGCCGTCGCTTTTGTCGGACGAATTGGCCACCAATCCGTTTCTGCGGGTCGACAGCCCCGAAATTCGCGCCAATCTGGGCATGACCGACGCCCCGCCGGAACAGGTTTTCGCCGCCATCCGCAAACGCAAAGATAATTTCTGACGCCCGCAAACGCAGCGTAGACAGGCTCTTCACTAGGAATGTGATGCCAATGTGACAGAAAACACTTGAAGCTTGGCATTTATAGACCAAACTTTAACACCATGAGGCCATGGTTACGGGGAACACCCCCCGCGACCCAGATCAAGAGGAGCACCACAGTGCCTTCATTCTCGACCACACTGGAAAAGGCGATTCACGCGGCATTGGCGCTGGCCAATACCCGCAGCCATGAATTTGCAACGCTGGAACATCTGCTTCTGGCGCTGATCGACGAACCCGATGCCACCCGCGTGATGAAGGCCTGCTCGGTCGATATCGACGATCTGCGCGCCACACTAACCGAATTTATCGACGATGATCTTAGCAATCTGGTCACCGATATCGAAGGTTCCGAAGCGGTGCCAACCGCTGCGTTCCAACGCGTGATCCAGCGTGCCGCAATCCATGTGCAATCGTCCGGCCGCACCGAAGTCACCGGCGCGAATGTGCTGGTCGCCATTTTTGCAGAACGCGAATCCAACGCCGCCTATTTCCTGCAAGAACAGGAAATGACCCGCTATGACGCGGTCAATTTCATCGCTCATGGCGTGGCAAAAGACCCCGAATATGGGGAAAATCGCCCCGTCAGCGGTGCAACCGAAGAAAATGCCGACCAATCCGAACGCGCTGAAACCGTAGAACAAAAAGATTCGGCGCTGGCAAAATATTGTGTCGATCTGAACGCGAAATCCCGCAAGGGCGATGTGGACCCCCTGATAGGCCGCAGTGACGAGGTAGAACGCTGCATTCAAGTGCTATGCCGCCGCCGCAAAAACAACCCGCTGCTGGTGGGTGACCCCGGCGTCGGCAAAACCGCCATCGCCGAAGGGCTGGCGCGCAAAATCGTAAACGGCGAAACGCCTGAAATCCTATCGGAAACTACGATTTACTCGCTGGATATGGGCGCGCTTCTGGCCGGAACCCGCTATCGCGGCGATTTCGAAGAACGCCTGAAAGCCGTGGTGACCGAACTGGAAGACCACCCAGATGCGGTGCTGTTCATTGATGAAATCCACACAGTCATCGGCGCCGGTGCAACCTCTGGCGGGGCGATGGATGCGTCCAACCTGCTGAAACCCGCGCTGCAAGGCGGCAAACTGCGCTGCATGGGTTCTACCACTTATAAGGAATTCCGTCAGCATTTCGAAAAAGACCGTGCGCTGGCCCGCCGGTTCCAAAAAATCGACGTGGCTGAACCCACAGTCGAGGATACGGTAAAAATCCTGAAGGGGCTGAAACCCTATTTCGAAGATCACCACGGGTTGAAATACACCGCCGATGCGATCCGCACCGCGGTGGAATTGTCCGCCCGCTACATCAATGACCGCAAACTGCCTGACAAGGCCATTGACGTCATCGACGAAGCAGGCGCCGCGCAACATCTGGTCGCGGAAAGCAAACGCCGCAAAACCATCGGCGCCAAAGAGATTGAGGCCGTAGTAGCGAAAATCGCCCGCATCCCGCCGAAAAACGTCAGCAAAGACGATGCCGAGGTGCTGAAAGATCTCGAACGCTCGCTCAAACGCGTCGTGTTTGGTCAGGACACCGCAATCGAAGCCCTGTCCTCGGCGATCAAACTGGCCCGTGCCGGACTGCGCGAACCGGAAAAACCGATCGGCAATTATCTGTTCGCAGGCCCGACTGGCGTTGGCAAAACCGAAGTGGCGAAACAACTGGCCGACACACTGGGCGTGGAACTGCTGCGATTTGATATGTCCGAATATATGGAAAAACACGCGGTCTCGCGCCTGATTGGGGCGCCTCCCGGCTATGTCGGTTTCGATCAGGGCGGTCTGTTGACCGATGGTGTCGATCAACATCCCCATTGCGTGCTGCTGCTGGATGAGATCGAAAAGGCGCACCCAGATGTCTATAATATCCTGCTGCAAGTGATGGACCACGGCACCCTGACCGATCACAACGGGCGCACTGTCGATTTCCGCAATGTGGTTCTGATCATGACCTCCAACGCGGGCGCCGCCGAACAGGCGAAATCCGCAATCGGCTTTGGCCGTGATCGCCGCACTGGCGAAGACACCGCCGCGATTGAACGCACCTTTACGCCCGAATTCCGCAACCGTCTGGACGCAGTCATCAGCTTCGGTCCCCTCCCCAAAGAGGTGATCCTGCAAGTGGTCGAAAAGTTTGTGCTGCAACTCGAAGCGCAATTAATGGACCGCAACGTAACAATCGAACTTACCCGCCCTGCCGCCGAATGGCTGGCGGAAAAAGGTTACGATGACCGCATGGGCGCACGCCCCCTCGCGCGCGTCATTCAGGAACATATCAAAAAACCACTGGCCGAAGAATTGCTGTTTGGCAAGCTGGCCAAGGGTGGTGTCGTCAAGGTTGGTGTCCAGGATGGCGATATCGACCTGCGCATCGAAGGACCGGAAACCCGCCGCCTGAAAGGTGACAAGAAACCACCGCTTCTAACGGCGGATTGATCCACCGCGATGCCTGCTCCCATCATCCCCCTTTTGATGCTGATGGCGGCAGCACAATTTTCCTCTGTCAGCATAGCGCTGGCAGAGGATTTTACCCTTCGACAACCGATTGCCTGCGAGTTGGGCAAGGATTGTTTCATCCAACAATATGTTGACCACGATACTGGACCCAAAGCCCGCGATTTTACCTGCGGCGCGCTTAGCTATGATGGTCACAAAGGCACTGACTTTGGCCTGCCTTCTTTATCTGCAATGCGTTCGGGCGTCGACGTTCTGGCGGCTGCATCCGGCAGGGTGGTTGCTTTTCGCGACGGAATGCCAGACACCGGTGCCGACAATACGCCACCGGACCAATTGAAAAACAGGGAATGTGGCAACGGCGTCGTGATCCGCCATTCGGGCGGATATGAAACCCAATATTGCCATCTTAAATCCGGCTCGATCATCGTCAAAAAGGGGCAGCCCATCCAAACCGGCGACATATTGGGAGAGGTCGGATTTTCCGGCCGCACCCAATTCCCGCACGTTCACCTATCCGTGCGCCGGCATGGTCAGGTGATAGACCCGTTCGCAATTGAGCATTTGGATAAATGTGGCGGCGATTCCACCGGGATTTGGGCCGAGCCACCACAATATTCTGCTGGCGGTTTCCTGTCGGCAGGCTTCGCTGATGCAGTTCCCGATTACCAAGTGATCAAAGATGGCAGTGCCGCACGGTCCGAATTGCCAAATACCGCGCCCGCGCTGGTGCTTTGGGGGTATGCCTTTGGTGGACAGGGTGGCGACGAAATCACGTTCAGCATCACCGGTCCGAACGGTTCTTTTGCCAACAGCAGCCACAGTTTGGATCGCAACAAGGCACAGTTTTTCCGTGCAACAGGCAAAAAAACGCGAAATGGTCTGCCTGCCGGCCGTTATCTGGGCGAAATGACGATTCTGCGTGGGGGTAAAGTGATTGACCGGATCACAACACAAACCCTTGTGGAATAACACTGGCACCTAGCGTTCGGTCAGTTTCAATTCGATCCGCCGGTTTTGTGCCCGTGCCGCAGTCGTATCCGCAGGGTTCACAGGTTGATATTGACCGAACCCGTTGGCCGACAGGCGTTCCGGAGGAAGCCCCAAATAATCCACCATGTAACGCACAACCGACAACGCACGGGCCTGTGACAATTCCCAATTGTCAGCAAATTCGCCCAAACCTGACAGGGGCACATTATCCGTATGACCATCGACACGGATCACCCAATCAATGCCCGCCGGAATTTCCCCCATGATATCGCGCAGGATATCCGCGATTTTTGCAATCTCGCCCTCACCTTCAGGTGACAAATCGGCGCGCCCTTGCCCGAACAGCACCTCGGATGAAAACACAAATCGGTCCCCAACCACACGCACGCCTTCCTGCGTGGCCAATACCTCGCGCAGACGGCCGAAAAACTCGGATTTGTATTTTTCCAGATCCTGCTTTTCGGTCTCCAACCGCTTGCGCTCGGCTTCTTCCAGCACGCGACGCTGGCGTTCTTCGGATGCGACACGGGCAAGAGCCGCGTTCAAATCAGAACCAAGCGTTTGTAATTGCACGTTATCCGCAGCGGCGCGCACCTTGTAGTCATCCAGCAAAGCCTGCAATTGGCCCAATTGCCCGCGCAATGCGGCAACTTGCCGGTTCAACAATGCCTGTTGTTTGACTGCTTCGGCGGTCTGCTCTTGTGCGGTTTTCAATTCGGTTTTCGCAGTGGCCAGCAGCGCGGCGCGGCGTTCTGATTCACTTAGGGTCTGTGCAATTTCAGTGGCAGCCAGCGCCTTGGCTGCAAGCGCCTCGGCAAGAGATTTCTGTAGCTCGGCCTCGCTTTGCGCACCTTGCGACATTGACCTGCGCAGCCGATCCAGTTCGGCCGCGCTGGCTTCGCCGTCAGACAGTGCAGCAGCCAGACGGGCCGTCAAATCAGAGCGCACCCGATCTGCTGCCGCCAAAAGGGTCAAAGTGTCCTCTGCCTTTTTGCGCTGTGTTTCCAATGCAAGAGTCATCGCCGTCAATTCGGCATCGGCCGATTGCAACCGATCACGCAGAGCCTGCGCGGCAGCCGCTTCGGCCAACTTGCCGCGCTCTTCCTCGCTGAGTGCCTGTTCCAGAATACCAATTCGGGTGTTGGCCTGTTCCTTTTCGGTATTCAAACCGGCAATCAGCGCCTCCATCGCCTCGCGTTTAGCGGCGGCCAGGCGTGCGTTTTCCAGCTGAGCATCGACCTCGGATCGGGCAGTCGCCAAGGCCAAACCCAGCGCTTCTTGTTCTGACAAAAGCCGCGAAGTTTCGCCCTGCAAATCCGCGACCATGGCACGGGCACCATCCCGGTCAGAGATCAACGCCGCCACCTGCGCCTCGAAAGCGGTGATACGGTTTTGCGCCGCATCCAGATCGGTGCGGGTCTTGTCCCGCTCGGTGGTTAACGATGCAATCAGGGCGGATTGGCGATCAACATTCGCCTGCGCAGCGGTCAATGTGGCATCTAATTCGCCAACGCGCGTGGTCAGGTCGGCGGCACGTCGGCGCTCTAATCCCAGCGCATCAGCCAGCGCCTGCACTTCGCCAGACAAGGTGTCCAGCTGGGTTTCTTGCCCGGTTATGGTTTCACGCAACACATATTGCACCACCATAAAAATGGTCAGCGTGAACATCAAAACCAGCAACAGCCCCGTCATGGCATCGACGAAACCGGGCCAGATGGAGGCCTGAAACCGTTGCCCGGTGCGGCGTGAAAGAGCCATGGGCTAGCCCTCGTTTTCGGGGTGATCAGGCGTTTTCAGCCGCATGATACGCGGGCGCGCAGTGCCCAGCGCCTTGGTCAATGCGGCCAGATCAGTGCGCAATTCGGCCAACATGTCCTGACGGCCCGCCGAGATTTCTTCGAGTATCCGCAGCATTTGCACGTCGATCGAGCGCAATCGCATCCTGCTTTCGGCATCCATGCCGCCCTCTTGTCCTGCTTCGGCCTGTTGTGACAGCAGCGCGACCAATTGCTCCTGCCCATCAGCCACGCGGGTCAGGGCATCGCCGGATCGCGCATCGGGCGCAAGCCGATCCGTCAACCGTTCAATCGACACCGCAAGCGAGGCAAAGTTTTCATCAACTTCGGCACGGCGCAGGTCGGATCGGGCGATGATCTGTTGCAGCCCCTCCATCTGTTCGGCCATGTGGTCGATCATTTGCGCCACAGCCGACGATTCACCGCTATCACCATCACCGCCAAAGGACAGGCGCGTGATGGTGGACAGCCACTCCTCAAGCTCGCGGTAGAACCGGTTTTGGCCGTGCCCCGCGAACAGTTCCAGCAATCCGACGACCAGCGATCCGGCAAGCCCCAGCAGGGACGAACCAAACGCCACCCCCATGCCCGAAAGCTGCGAATCCAACCCCGACATCAAGCGGCCAAAGGTGTCGGCACCTGTTTCGCCCTCGGTCGGGGCGAGGCCGCGAATGGTATCGACCAAGGCGGGCACCGTGGTTGCCAAACCATAAAAGGTCCCCAAAAGTCCCAGAAAAATCAACAGGTTGACAATATATCGCGTGATCTCGCGGGCCTCGTCTATCCGGGTCGCTACGGAATCCAGAATTGAACGGGTCGATGATGCGCCAATTTGCATCCGCTGCCCGCGCGCGCGCAGCAAGGTTGCCAAGGGGGCCAGCATCTGCGGGGTTTTCGCGCCTTCGGAGGTTGCGCCCTGCCCTGCGAACCCTTCGATCCAGCGCACCGATTTCATTAGGGTCGCGACCTGCCCGAAACAGGCCAGCACGCCCAGAATGAACACAAACAGGATGAAACCGTTCAAATAAGGGTTGGCCTGAAACACCGGCAAAATGCGCGGCAATGCCAGCATGACGACAAATCCCGTCAGCCCCAGAACCATGACCATCAGGATGATCTGGCGCACGGGTTGCGAAAAATGCGGCTGCGTTTCCTGTTTGGTAACAGGTTGCGGGGTATCGTCGGGCGCGTGCATGTGGCGCCTCCTGTCTGCTCGTTCTTGTGTCAGACTCTAGGGGGGAACCTGCCCCGTGCCAAATGGTTTATGCGTGATAAGCTGCGGGTGAAAGGCCGCGCCGTTTGATTTGCACCGCCCTAGGCGCAGAGGTTGCGCACGCGGGCAGACAACCAATCCAGATCCGCGTCTTCGATGCCCAGTTGCGACAGATACGAAGCGGTGTTCCACAGGTATTCCGTATTCGGGCCACGCCCGCCGACCGCCTGTGCAATGATCTGTGCCTGCTGTTCCAGCGACAGCGTGCAATATTGATCGTGGTCGCGGTCAATCACATAGGTCACCGCATCAACGCGGCGGCCATCGGTCAGGTCCACCCGCAGATTTTTTTCGAGATAGGCGGCGGAAACCAGTTCGCGTTCGCGCAAATAGGCCAGTGTTTCGGATTCCGCGCCGCTGGCCACGCGCAACGCCACGCCAAGGCAGGCCGCGCCTGCCGCTTCGTCCAGTGCCAGCACCAAACCGGGGCTGGCCAGGCTGCCACGGTGGTGGATCGAACGCATGCAAAAACTGCGATGGTAATCGGGCAGCCGCGCCAATACGGTTTCGGCCACGTCGAACCCCGGGTTCCACAGCAACGATCCATAGCCAAAGACCCACATCGGGGCGGTTGTTCTGTCTGGTTCTATCGTCATGCCCCCTGTAAACACCCGATTGCGCGTAAGGAAAAGGGGTGTGCGGAATGAAACGTCTGTTGGCGGTGATCCTGTTGGCGGCGGGGCTTTGGTCCGGTTACTGGTTTGTGGCGAAATCCGCGGTTCAGGGCGGATTGACCGGCTGGTTTGACGACCGCCGCGCCGAGGGGTGGCAGGCCGATTACAGTGATTTGCGCGTTGTCGGATTTCCCAACCGGATCGACACGGTGTTGGATGATCTGGCATTGGCCGATCCCCATTCCGGCTGGGCCTGGCACGCGCCGAAATTCCAGTTGTCGGCACTGTCCTATCGGCCCAACCATGTGATCGCGATCTGGCCTGATGCACAATTGCTGGCCACCCCTTTGGGTAAATACCGCCTGAACAGCGCGGATATGCGCGCCTCGGCCCGCGTGTCCGGCACCGCTTTGACGTTGGAAAAGGTGTTGCTCAGCGCCGACAAGGTGTCGGTAAACCACGAAATCGACAGTAAAAATGCGGCCGCACTGACCCTGACCAAACTGAATGCGGGGCTAGAGCGGTTGAATGAAACGGCCAGCTACCGCGTTGCGTTCAACGCCGACGGGGTCGCCCCTGCCGCCGAATTCCGCAAACGGATCGACCCGACGGGGCGGTTGCCACAATCCCTGAACGCCCTGGCGATGGACATGCAGGTGACATTTGACCGCGCATGGGATCGCAAATCACTGGAACGCGCCCGCCCCGAATACCGCCGGATCGAGGTGAAACTGGCCGAGGCCACATGGGGCGATCTATCGCTGGCGGCGGCAGGTGCGGTCGATGTGGATGCTGCTGGCATGGTGACGGGACGCATCACAATCAAGGCGCGAAACTGGCGCGATATTCTGTCCGCATCCGTCAACGCGGGGGCCATACCAGCCGCAATGGCACAGCAAATCGAACGCGCTCTGGGGTTGGTGGCACAGCTGTCAGGCAACCCCAAAACACTGGATATTCCGCTGGACTTCAAAGGTGGTTTGATGCTGCTGGGGCCGGTGCCGCTGGCGCAGGTCAGAATCGACCATCTGCGCTAAACATGCTGGCCACCGTTAACCTCTATCTCGGTGCCCGAGATATAAGAGCTTTGCTCGGAGCACAGGAAATAGATCGCATCCGCGACCTCGGACGGTTGCCCAAGGCGGCGCAGGGGCAGACCCTCGACAATCTTTTCCGTGCCCGGTGACAGGATGGAAGTTTCCACCTCCCCCGGTGCAATTGCATTGACACGCACGCCTAAGGGGCCGAAATCATGGGCCATTTCCCGTGTCAGCGCCTTTAACGCGGCCTTGGACGTGGCATAGGCGGCCCCCGCAAAGGGATGCACCTGATTGCCCGCGATAGATGTCACATTGACCACCGCGCCCTTGGCCGCCGCCAATTCGCTGCGCAGCCCCCGCGCCAAAACGACGGATGCGAAAAAGTTAACATGAAACACATGACCCCAGGTTTTCAGGTCGGTTTCCAGCGTGTTCAACCGCCCGCCATCCGGTGATTTCGGCGAAATCCCCGCGTTATTCACCAACGCATCCAGCCGCCCGCCCAACCTTGCGCGAATCTGTTCGACGGCCGCGATGGTGCGCTGCGGGTCGGACAGATCAATCTGCACATGGTTTTCCTCGCCGCCGCCCCATGGGCATTCATCGGGAAAGGGTTGGCGCGAACAGGTGATCACCCGCCAGCCTTCGCGGTTGAAACGGCGCACGGTGGCATGGCCAATGCCGCGGCTGGCACCAGTCAGCAAAAGAGTGCGGGGCTTGGTCATGCGGTTCTCCGATTCCGGTAAGGCCACAACCTAGCATTTCAACCGCGACCTTCAACGCCCCTTGGCATGAAAGCCGCGCTTCTGTTATCAACCGCCCCATGCCCTTTCCAAGGAACCGAGGATGAGACCGCAAAACATGAACCGTGACTGGATCGCCACCGCCCGGACCCTTTCCGAGGCCCTGCCTTATTTGCAACGCTATACCGGTGCCATCGTGGTGGTAAAATTCGGTGGCAATGCCATGGGCGATGACGCTGCGATGGCCGATTTCGCCCGCGACATCGTGCTGATGCGTCAGGTCGGGGTGAATCCCGTTGTGGTGCATGGCGGCGGGCCGATGATCAATGATCTGCTGGGCCGTCTGGGCATCGAAAGCAAATTCGTGCGCGGCAAGCGTGTGACCGACAAGGCCACCGTTGAAGTGGTCGAAATGGTGCTGACCGGCCTTGTAAACAAGCGCATCGTGCAGGCCATTATGGACGAGGGCGGGCGCGCCGTGGGCCTGTCGGGCAAAGATGACGACCTGATGGTATGCGAGGCGGACGACCCCGAACTGGGTTTCGTCGGACGCCCGATTGAAATGAATGTGCAGGTGTTGCGCGATCTGTTCGCCGCCGGGATCATCCCCGTTGTGGCACCTGTGGCCACAGGCATGGACCCGCTGGAAACCTTTAACGTGAATGGCGACACCGCCGCCGGTGCCATCGCTGGCGCATTGGAGGCGGATCGTTTGTTGCTGCTGACCGATGTGGCCGGCGTCAAAAACAAAGAGGGCGAGGTTCTGACCGCAATCACCGCCCAGCAAATTCGCGACCTGACCGAGGATGGCACCATTGCGGGCGGCATGATTCCCAAAACCCAAACCGCGCTATATGCCATCGAAAAAGGTGTGCGGGCGGTGGTCATTCTGGACGGGCGCGCGCCCCATGCGACCCTGTTGGAACTGTTCACCGAACATGGCGCCGGATCACTCATCCGCGAGAGTTTCGACTAAACACTTGGCGCGGCGCGGCAAAGGGATACATTCCAGCCATGGAACATGAAACCCTGATCCGATTGTCGGTTTTCCTTGGCCTCTTTGCCCTGTTCGCTGTGGCCGAGGCCATGGCCCCGCGCCGCATCCGCAGCCAGTCTCGCCAGCGGCGCTGGCTGACGAATGTCACCTTTACGGTGCTGAACACCCTGGCCCTGCGTGCCCTGGCACTGGCGCTGCCATTGCTGGCCGTGGGCGCAGCGATAGATGCGCAGGCGCAGGGTTGGGGGCTGTTCAACAGCCTGCAATGGCCGGTCTGGGTTGAAACTGTTCTGGCCGTTCTGATCCTAGATTTTGCCATCTGGGCGCAGCACCTGATCACCCATAAGATCCCGTTCTTGTGGCGTTTTCACAGGGTTCACCATGCAGATCGTGACATTGACGTGACCACAGCGATCCGGTTTCACCCGGTTGAAATCGCATTTTCCATGCTGTTGAAAATCGGGCTGGTTTATCTGATGGGGCCGACTGCATTGGCAGTGATCCTGTTCGAAATCATCCTGAACGGCACCGCCATGTTCAACCACGCCAATATCCGCCTGCCGCTGACTTTCGACAGAATGCTGCGCCCTGTGCTGGTGACGCCCGATATGCACCGCGTGCATCATTCGATCCACCGCGCCGAGCATGACAGCAATTACGGGTTTTCGCTGTCGATCTGGGACCGGATGTTTGGCACCTATATCGCACAACCAAAGGCGGGGCATGACGATATGACCATCGGGCTGCAATGGCAGGATGACAGCCCGTCAAAACTGGGCTGGTCGCTGCGCCTGCCGTTTTCGCGCAAATGACGCTGACCGATCTGGAAGCCGGGGCCAAGGCCCGCGCCCTATGGGTCAGTGGTGTATTTCATGACGGGGCAGATTCGGTTGCCATGCTGTCGCCAGCAGCGGATTTCTGGGCACGCTTTATTGATGACCCCGAATATAACGATGGCGCGCCCGACCCGATGGACCGCTGGTCGGCGCGGGTGATTGGCGCATGGGCCGCAGATTTGAATGCCTGCGCCCTGTTTCCCTTTGGGCCAGATTCTGCGCCGTTTCTGGCCATGGCAAGGGCCAGCGGGCGGGCGCATTCCTCGCCCGTGCATCTGTTGGTGCATGACATGGCCGGATTGATGATTTCCTATCGTGGTGCATTGCGAATGGCGGGGCATCTGGCGCTGCCCGCACCGCCCCCCGCCCCCTGCCCGACCTGCACACGGCCCTGCACAACCGCCTGCCCGATTGGCGCATTGACCACTGCGGGCTATGACGTGCCCGCCTGTCGTGCCTATTTACATAGCGATGCAGGCGCTGAATGCCTGAAAAACGGCTGTTTGGTGCGGCGCGCTTGCCCCGCTGGCCTGACCCATGTCAGGCTGAAAGAACAGTCCGAGTTCCATATGAGAGCCTTTTGGTGACACTGCGCCTGATATTGATGCGCCACGCAAAATCCAGTTGGAGCGACCCGTTCGCAGACGACCATGACCGTATGCTAAACCCGCGCGGGCGCGAAGCGGCGGAAAATCTGGGCGATTGGCTGCGCGATCATGGCCACACCCCGCAACTGGCCCTGTGTTCCACCGCCATGCGCACCCGTGAAACACTGGAACGGACAAACCTGCCCTGCCCCGTCAGCTATGAACCCGAATTGTATCACGCCCCCGCGGCCCGCATCCTGTCGGTGTTGCATCGCGGCACGCGGCCCGATTTGATCCTGTTGGGCCACAATCCCGGCATCGGTGATTTCGCCGCCCGTATCCTAAAAGATCCCCCACAGGACGACAGTTTTTTTGCCTTTCCCACCGGGGCCACAATGGTTGCGGAATTCGCCGCCGACAGTTGGGATCAGGTGGAATGGGCCAGCGGCCAATTGCTGGATTTCATCCTGCCCCGCAGCCTTGCAACGCAAGCCGCAGATTAATGCCACGCCCCTGAAACGCGAAACGCCCCACCGGATTGGCGGGGCGCCGCAGCATTCGCAATTTCAGGCAGTGGTCAGTGGCCCAAAATCTGGCTCAGGAACAGCTTGGTCCGGTCGCTTTGCGGGTTGTTAAAGAACTCTTCGGGTTCGTTCTGTTCGACAATCTGGCCCTGATCCATGAAAATCACGCGGTTGGCGACCTGACGGGCGAAACCCATTTCATGGGTCACACACAGCATGGTCATGCCTTCTTCGGCCAGTTCGATCATGGTGTCCAACACCTCTTTGATCATCTCGGGGTCAAGGGCCGATGTCGGTTCGTCAAACAACATGATGCGGGGTTTCATGCACAGCGAACGGGCAATCGCGACGCGCTGCTGCTGACCACCGGACAGTTGGCCGGGGTATTTCATCGCCTGATCCGGGATCTTCACCTTTTCCAGGAAATGCATCGCGGTTTCTTCGGCCTCGCGCTTGGGAACCTTGCGCACCCAGATCGGGGCCAGCGTGCAGTTTTCCAAAATCGTCAGATGCGGGAACAGGTTGAAGTGCTGGAAGCACATCCCCACCTCGGAGCGGATTTTGTCGATGTTTTTCAGATCATTGGACAGCACTGTGCCATCCACCGTGATACTGCCCTGCTGGTGTTCCTCCAGCGCGTTGATGCATCGGATCAGGGTGGATTTGCCAGACCCCGACGGGCCGGCAATCACAATCCGTTCGCCCTGATATACCGTCAGGTCGATGTCGCGCAGCACATGAAACGTGCCATACCATTTGTTCATCTTGTTGATTTCAATGGCGACCTGATCCGAGACTTTCATCTGCGAACGGTCAACCAAGCGGTCAGTGGCAAGATCAGACATATGTGTGACCCTTTCTTAGCGGTGGCCAGTCTGAAGCTTGCGCTCCAGATACATGGAATAACGGGACATGCCGAAGCAAGCGATAAAGAACAGGAGTGCGATGAAGCCGTATAGCTCCCATACCACACCGTTCCACGCCTGATCGGCACGAATGGCAGTGGACAGACCCAGTGGATCGTACAGCCCGATGATCGACACCAGGGTGGTGTCCTTGAACAGCCCGATGAACGTGGACACGATGCCCGGGATCGAGATTTTCAATGCCTGCGGCATGATCACCAGACGTTGCGATTGCCAGTAATCCAGGCCCAGACTGTCGGCCCCTTCATATTGGCCCTTGGGCAGCGCCGCGAGACCCCCGCGCACCACCTCGGCCATATAGGCCGACGCAAACAGCGTGGTCATGATGATAACGCGCAGGATGATGTCGAATGTCGTGCCCGGCGGCAGGAAAATGTTCAACAGGGTTGATGCCACGAACAACAGGGTGATCAGCGGCACACCACGGATGAATTCGATGAACCCGACGCAGATTGCCTTGACCAGCGGCAGGTCTGACTGCCGCCCCAGTGCCAGCACGATGCCAATGGGCAATGACCCGGCAATCGCGACCACACCGATGGTCACCGACAACAGAAACCCGCCAAAATTGCGGCTGGCGACCGGTTCGATCCCGATGGGGATAAGGTCGGACAACAGGCCCGCAACAGGTCCCATCAGATACAGCCACCAGATCAGTGCAGCAAACACACCGACGATCATACCGATCAGAGTGCTGGATATGTCTGCTATGCCCTTGAACAGAAAGAACCCGATCACGAAACCGGCAATCACTGCCAGCGGCGTCCAGATCGTGCCGCCCCACAGCAACCATGGCATCAGGAACGGATAGATCGCCGAAAACCAGATCAGCTTGCGCGGCACTTTTTCCGAAAACAACACCGGTGCCAGCGCTACGGCCAACAGGACCAGCGCCAGAATGGGGCGCCAATAGCTTTCAGAGGGGTAGAAACCGAACAACAACTGGATCCAGCGGTCGCGGATCACGCCCCAACAGGCGCCGCCCATATGGCCGTCACGGCCAAGCCCCGCCAGTATTTCGCGGCATTCGCTTAGCGAAGCGGCATGCCATGTTGGCGAAATCGCCCATGGCACGATGACCGAGGTCACCAACAGGATGAACCCCAGTGCAACCACGGTAACGACAGAATTGAACCAGCCCGAAAACAGGTTTTCGCGCATCCACCCCACCGCGCCCACGGCGCTAGCGGGGGGGGATTTCTGTTCCAGCATGGTGTCGCGCACATAGGCGACGGTATGGGAATGTGTATCGCTCATGTTACCTCTCCACCAGTTTGACGCGGTTGTTGTACCAGTTCATCACCATCGAAATGGACAGCGAGATGACCAGATATATCAGCATGGTCAACAGCACCGATTCCAGTTCCTTGCCGGTCTGGTTCAGCGTGATCCCCATCAGGGTGCCGGAAATATCCATGTAACCCACCGCAATCGCCAGAGAGCTGTTTTTGGTCAGGTTCAGGTATTGCGAAATCAGCGGCGGAATGATGACACGCAGCGCCTGCGGCAGGATCACAAGGTTCATGATACGCTTGGGGCGCAGCCCCAGCGCGGCGGCTGCTTCGGTTTGGCCGGTGGAAATGGCCAGAATACCCGCGCGCACGATTTCGGCGATAAACGCCGCCGTATACAGCGACAGCGCCAGCCACAGCGCAATCAGCGAATTGCGCATATAGGTGCCGCCCTGAAAGTTGAACCCTTTCAGCGCCGGATAGCCTAGGTGGAACCCAAGCGCGACCAGCAGGATGATCACCGGCAAAAGCACCACGCCAAGACGCAGATACCAAACGGTGGGGCGGATGCCCGTTGCCTCCTGGGTCGCGTCGGCCTTGTGCTTGATCCGTGCCGATGCCCATAGCCCGGCAAACAGCACGGCCAGCAGCGCCATCAGATCCAGCGAAACATCAAACCGCAGCGCGCTGTCACCAAACAGGTGGATATTGCCCAGACTGCGCGAAAACAGCGCCTCGGGTATGTAAAAACCACGGTTGGTAAAGGCGACGGTATCAAACAGCTTCAGCGTGGCCTCAGGGTTGGCCCCGCGGAAATCACGTGGTTGTGGCAGCGTTTCGATGACGATCGCCATGATCAGCACGATCCATAACAACACCGGCACATTGCGGAACATTTCCACATAAACCGTCATGATGCGCGATATCAGCCAGTTTTTGGACAGGCGCAAAACACCGATTGTCACGCCCAGAATGGTCGCCGTGATGCAGCCCAACACAGCCACCAACAGCGTGTTCAGCAGCCCGACAAAAGCGGCGCGCAGATGCGAATTCTGGTTGTCGTAATCCACCAGCCGCTGGTTGATGTCGTAACCCGCAGGTTCCGACAGATAGCCGAATGACGGCTCCTTGCCCAAATCAGCAAGGTTTTGAACTGTATTCATCGCGATCCAGCCGATCAGAAGCAAGAACCCGATCAGCGCGATTATCTGGAAGGTGGTGGCACGGTATCGCGTGTCATAAATGAGCTGCGACAGCCGAAACGACTCCTTCGGAGCGTCGGATGCAATCGTCATGCAGAGATGTTCCCCGTCTTACGGCCCTGGGTATTTCCCCCGGCGTCATTATTGCGCCACGAGCCGTGATTGTTGTGCTTGATAAAGCGTGAAGGGCGCGAGGGTTTCCCCCGCGCCCTTCTTGCCGTCCCGCTTAGCGGAAGGGCGGAGAGTAAAGCAGGCCGCCGTCGGTCCACTGTGCGTTCAGGCCACGGGCCAGACCAATGGCAGTGTTTTCGCCAATGGTTTTTTCGAACAGTTCACCATAGTTGCCGCCCGCCATGATGGCGTTTTTGGCCCAGTCAGCAGACAGACCCAGCATTTCGCCCAGCGTCCCTTCGGTGCCCAACAGGCGGTTCACTTCGGGGTTGTTGGTGCCAGCGGACAGTTCGGCGATATTGGCCGAGGTCACGCCCAGCTCTTCGGCTGCGATCAATGCGTTCAGGGTCCAACGGGCCACATCGCCCCATTCGTTGTCGCCGTGGCGAACAAGCGGGCCAAGCGGCTCTTTCGAGATGATCTCGGGCAGAACAACGTGGTCATCGGGGTTTTCGAACGATGCGCGTGTCGCGGCCAGGCCGGATGCGTCGGTGGTATATGCGTCACATGCACCGGCCAGATACTGTTGCTGGCCTTCGGCATTGGTTTCGATCGGCACGGGTTCGTAGCTGATGTTGTTCTTGCGGAAGAAGTCCGCCAGGTTCAGCTCGGTTGTGGTGCCGGTCTGGATGCAAACGGTCGCGCCATCCAGTTCCTTGGCAGAGCTGACGCCCAGTGCCTTGGGAACGATGAAACCCTGACCATCATAGTAGTTCACGCCAACGAAATCGAACTTCAGATCGACATCGCGCGAAAAGGTCCATGTGGTGTTGCGGGCCAGCAGGTCGACTTCGCCGGACGCCAGCGCGGTGAAACGGGTTTTACCTGTGGTCGGCACGAATTCGACGGCTGTCGGATCGCCAAGAACGGCGGCTGCGACTGCGCGACAAACGCCAACGTCGAAACCTTCCCATTTGCCGTTCGCATCGGGCGCCGCAAAGCCGACAAGCCCGGTGGTCACACCGCACTTGAGTTTACCACTGGCTTTTACGTCATCGAGCGTCCCGGCTGCTGCTGCGCCTGCGGCCAGGCCGGCCACGGTCAGTGCGCCAAGAAATACGGATTTTTTCATTGTTACCTCTTCCTGATTTTCCGCCCATTGTTAGGGCGGTTCATTCGGCCACGTTGGGCCGAGGGCGAAACTTGAGAGAGGAGTGACCCCCCTAAGTGCGACAAGTTTGCGAGGATTCATTATTGATCGTCAAGTCAATGATCGGCTTTGACGATGAATTTTCCGGCATTTCCCTAAGGGAACCGATGGGTTAACGCCCGTTCTACGTGCGTCAGGCCAAATCGAAAAAGCGTTTGGCGTGCAGAAATGCGGCTTTTTTCACCTCTGCTTGGGCTGTCGCGTCGTCATCCTGGCCCCATTGCTCCTCTTGCCAGGTTTCGTCCAACCGCGATATCGCCCATGCCTCTTGGGCGGGCAATCGGTCCAGCGCGGTGGCAAAAGCCAGCACCAGCGACCCCGACATGCCCACCAGATCGTGAAATGCGGCCATTTGATAGGCATCCAACGCGGCAACCCGATTCGCCAGCCGTTGCAACGCGCCCGCATCCTGAGGCACGAACATAACCCCCGTGGCAGGCACCAACCGTGCGTCCAAGGCATCGGCCGCCCAATCCAGTAACGGATCCCAGATTTGTGCCTGTCGCTCTACCAATTCTCGTGGGGTTTCAGCGCGATAGCACAGCAAATCTGTTGCGCCATATTCCGCAAGCAGGGCCGCAACCTCGGCATGTTGCGTGGCAACCTTGTCTATTGCGGCATTGGCGGAACGGGTGACGGGCATGGTGTTGGGATCAACCTTGCCCTCTTGCGCATCCCATTCCCGCGCCACGGCATCGGCCATGGCCTGTGTCGGCAGAATCAGCGGCGATTTAGCCGGCGTTTTCACCGGGCGCCCGTCCAGCAACACAGAAAACCCGTTTTGATCCGGCTCGACTGTGGCCTCTTTCCAGAACCGTTTTGCTGCCCATGCGCTCATGCTGTCTCTCCCAACAGGGTGTCAATCGCGCCGGAAAGCGCGGCAAAATCATCAATGATCAGGCTGGCCGAGGACAGCGCGGCGCGGGCGTGATACCCCCAACTGACACCAATTCCGCAAATGCCTGCGGATTGGGCCATTTCCATATCAAAACTGGTATCACCCACCATCACCGCCTGATCCGCCGCGACGCCAGCATCGGCCATCGCCGCAAGAATCATCGAAGGATGCGGTTTGGACGGGTGAAAATCGGCCACCTGTCGTGTGATGAAATATTTTGCCAGCCCATGCGCATCAATCAACGCATCCAGCCCGCGTTTCGATTTGCCCGTGGCAATCCCCAACAGGGTGTCAGGCTGTGCGTGCAGGGTGTTCAGCACCTGCAAAGCGCCGGGATACAGCGGCGACGAATCCGCCCCCTTTTCGCGGCGCAATTCCTGATACCGCGCCTTATAGGCATCGACCATCTGCGCCTGCTGCACGGCTGTGCTATCGGGGGCCAGTTTCATCATCGCCAATGGCAAGGACAGCCCCACAATCGACAGGATTTTTTCGCGCATAGGCACCACGCGCCCGACCGCATCAAACGCAGACCGCATCGAGGCAAGGATATCGCCCTGACTGTCCACCAATGTGCCGTCCACATCGAAAATGACCAGACGTAGCGGGGTATTGCTCACAAAAAGAACTCCTCGAACGGGTCTTCCGGTGCCTCCGATGCGGCCCATTGGAACGTGTCCCATGTGCGTTGCATATGTTCGGGCAGGGGCGCGGTGATGTTCAGCAGCGCCTTGGTCACCGGGTGTTCGATTTTTAACGTGCGCGCATGCAGATGCAGTTTGCGACTGATGTCACCGCCCAATTGCGCCCCCCAACCATCGCCAAGGTTTTCCTGACCGGACCCGCCATATTTGCCATCGCCAATGATCGGATGGCCGATTTCGGCCATATGCGCACGCAGCTGGTGCGTGCGCCCGGTGATCGGCGTCAGCGCCAGCCAGGAACACCGCTGCCCCGCGGTTTCCAGCACGGCATAATCGGTGTGGGCACGTTTCGCGCCCTCGGTCTTGGCGACCTCGGCGGGGTGGACGCAATGCATCTTTTCGCCCTCGCCGCCTTTGCCGTGGCCTGCGGCCTTGACCAGACCGTATTTGATCGACCCCAGCTTGGGCATGGGGGAGCCTGCGACCAAGGCCCAGTAGATTTTGCGGGTTTCGCGGTGGCGGAATGCGGCGGTCAGCCCCTTTGCGGCCTCCCGCGTGCGGGCCAGCAGCAACACGCCCGACGTGTCCTTGTCCAACCGATGCACAAGGCGCGGGCGTTCCTCCAACCCGAAGCGCAGCGCATCCGACAGGCTGTCAACATGGCGAAACTGCTTGCTGCCGCCCTGCACCGGCAGGCCTGCGGGTTTGTTCAACGCAATGATGTGGTCGTCGCGATAGATCACGCAGCCTTGAATCATCTTGGCATCCGCCGGGGAAATATCCGTGCGCATCTGTTTTTGCTCTTCGCCCGGTGCAGGCAGCGGCGGCAGGCGCACGGATTGGCCTTCCTCGACACGGGAATTGGCCTTGACCCGGGTGCCATCCACACGGATTTCACCCTTGCGGCACAGTTTTTCAATCCGCACCTGCGAAATATGCGGATACATCCGGCGCAGCCAACGGTCCAGCCGTTGATCACCATCCCCCGCAGCCACGGTAATTGTTTGCACGCCAATCATTGGAACATCCCTCGCGCCAGCATCAGCCCCGCAAACAGCGCAGCCAGGGACAGCATGACCGAAGCCGCAACATAAAGTGCCGCCAAACCCACCTGCCCGCGTTCATATATCGTCACCGCATCCAGCGAAAACGCCGAAAACGTGGTGAACCCGCCCAACATCCCCGTCATCAACAAGGGCGCCATGCGTGTTGCATCCTTATGCGCCAGCACCACCACCAACACACCCATCAGGAACGACCCGACGATGTTGACGGTCAGCGTGCCAAAAGGAAAGCCTGCGCCCAACAGGCGCATCGCGCCGACATTGGTCAGGTAACGGGCCATGGCCCCGATCGCGCCGCCAAGCGCCACTTGTATAAGGGATATCATCATTCCCACGCCATGCCCAAGCCCCGCGCCGGAGTCAAGCTATGCCCATGGGTCGGGGATGGGGGCCTGGGTCTGGATGCCTCCGGCGGGAGTATTTTTGCCAAGAAAAAGACAGGTGTGGCGCGCGTGTCACCGTTTGGCGCGCAGTTTGGCAAACCAGTCCACGCGTTTTTTCAGTTCGCGTTCGAACCCGCGTTCGACAGGGGTGTATAGCACGGGGCGCTTCATGGTTTCGGGGAAATAGTTCTGGCCCGAAAAACCGTCTTCGGCATCGTGGTCATAGGCATAGCCATCGCCATACCCCTGATCCTTCATCAGGGATGTCGGCGCGTTCAGGATATGTTTGGGGGGCGGTTCCGATCCGCTGCGCCGCGCCTCGGCCCGCGCGGCCTTGTATGCCACATAGCCCGCGTTGGATTTCGGGGCCAGCGCCAGATAGATCACCGCCTGCGCCAGTGCCAACTCCCCCTCGGGAGAGCCGAGCCGCTCATAGGTCTCCCATGCATGCAGGCAATGGGTTTGCGCCTGCGGGTCGGCCAGCCCGATGTCTTCGACCGCCATGCGCACAAACCTGCGGGCAAGGTATCGGGGGTCTTCGCCGCCCTCTAACATGCGCGCATACCAGTATAGCGCCGCATCGGGATCAGAGCCGCGCACCGATTTGTGCAGGGCGGAAATCAGGTTGTAGTGTTCCTCGCCGGATTTGTCGTATTTGGCGGCGCGTTTCATCAGGCGTTGGCCCAGTTGCGCGGTGTCGAGCTTGCTCGTGACCTTCCACGCGGCCACCTGTTCGATCAGATTCAGCAGGGCGCGACCGTCGCCATCGGCCATGTCCAGCAATGCCTCGCGTGCGGGGCCATCCAGCGGCAAGGCGCGGTCCAGTTCCTTTTCTGCACGTTGGGTCATGCGCTCCAGATCGGTTGGCGACAGGCGCTCCAGCACCAGCACCTGCGCGCGCGACAGCACCGCGGCGTTCAGTTCGAAACTGGGGTTTTCCGTTGTGGCCCCGACCAGCAGGATGGTGCCATCCTCCATATGCGGCAAAAAACTGTCTTGTTGCGCCTTGTTGAAGCGGTGGATTTCATCGACGAACAGCAGCGTGCCCTGCCCGTTTCCGGCGCGCATTTTGGCGGCTTCGAACACTTTGCGCAGTTCCGGCACACCGGTGAATATCGCCGAAATTTGCACGAAATGCAGATCGGTTTCATCGGCCAGCAGCCGTGCAATGGTGGTTTTACCCACCCCCGGCGGCCCCCAGAATATCAACGAGGACAGGCTGTTAGACCCCAGCATCACGCCCAGCGGCGCCTCGGCCCCCAGCACCTGTTCCTGCCCGATCACATCAGACAGGGATTGGGGGCGCAACCGATCAGCCAGCGGGCGGTGGCCTGATGTGGGTTTTTGCGGCGCAGTGCCGTTTTGGTCAAACAGATCCACGCGCTATATCCGCGCCGATATGACCAGCCGCTGCAACCCGCGCTGCACGTCAACGACGACGCGGCGCAGACGACCTGTTAGGGCTTTTTCCACATCGTCCGTCCCATTGACCCTGTCACCATTGACCACGTGCAACAGATCGCCCACGCGCAGGCCAAACCGCGCACCTATCGGGCCGGGGTCATCGACCACTACGCCCGTAGCGCCCAAGGGCAGGCCGTATTCTGCCAATACCGCAGGATTGATGCGCGATAGTGTCAGGCCGGGCATCGCCGTGCCATCGCCCAATATGCGCTGATCGCGGTCCGGTGCGTCTGGCGCGGCCATCAGTTTGACGTCGATGTCCTCTGCCGCGCCATCGCGAAAGCGGCTGATCACGGCCTTGGCCCCCAGCCCCGCCACTGACATGCGAAACACCATTTCCGCAGGGGTGTTGACGGGCTGGCCATCAACGGCAGTGATCACATCACCCGCCTGAAATCCGGCCTCTAGAAAGGGGCTTTCCGCGTGCAGGCCGGACACCATGATGCCCTCGGGCCGGTCCAGCCCGATGGAGGCGGCGATATCGGCATCCACCGGCTGTCCGTTCATCCCCGCCCAGGGCCGCATAAACCGGTCATTTCCCGCCCCCGCCTGCGCCACAAACTGCGCCACAAGGTTGGACGGAATAGCAAAGCCGATGCCATTTGACCCGCCCGACCGCGTCAGAATCGAGGTGTTGACCCCGATCAGCGCCCCGTTCACGTCAATCAACGCACCGCCGGAATTACCGGGATTGATAGGCGCATCGGTCTGGATGAAATAGCCGCGCGCATTGCCCGTGGCCGTGCCGGACCGCGCCAGCCCCGACACGATGCCGCTGCTGACGGTCTGACCCACACCAAAGGGGTTGCCGATGGCAAGCGTCAGCTCGCCCACTTCGACCTCGTCACTGTTGCGCAGGGACAGATGGGGCATGTCCTTTGCGCCTTCTAACCGCAGGATCGCCAGATCGGATTCCTCGTCCGCCAGCAACACCGTGGCGGAAAATTCGCGCCGGTCGTTCAGGGCCACGCGAATGTCGGTGGCCCCGCTGATCACATGATAGTTCGACACCACGATGCCGTCTTCTGACAGGATCACACCAGATCCAAGCGAGTTTTCCACCCTTGGCCGCGTGTCCCCGAAATCGCGAAACATATCGCGGAAAAACGGATCAGACCGGAACGGGCTGACGCGGGTTTGCACGATACGTTTGGCGTAGATGTTGACCACCGCAGGTGCGGCCTGTTTCACCAAGGGCGCAAACCCCAGCGATATTTCCGCCTGCGATGCGGGCACACGGGTGTCAGCCCATAGGGGCGCTGCACTTAGGGCGATGGTCAGAACAGTGACGAACGGTTTCAGCATGGTTTCCCCTTTGGCGACTTGCCAAAGATATGCTTAGCGGGGCGCCGGATTGCAAGGCTTGCGGCACCCCCACATGCCCCGGGTGCGGCCCTAGATCGGGGTGCGTGTCACCCGATTGGCCAGCCAGAACGCCAGCGGGCCAACACCCAGCGACAACACGAATGCAATGGGCCAGGCGGTCAGCCACGCCAGCGGCCATGCCTGTAACCACTGCACCGTCAGGCCCATATGGATGGCCCCCATGATGCCTGACATCAAAAATGCCATCAGGCAGGAAATCAACAATTGGGCAAGGATAAGCGTCTTTTTCGATTGCATGTTTGCTCCGATCTGGTGGGACGGGCGTGCAACAGGGCACCGCTCCGCCCCGTTTGGGGTTGAGGGTGCCGTGGGTTCGGGCGGACCCGACTAGTGCTTGTCGCAGGAGGTTGCGTTGCAAGGACCGGACTAACCGAACCGGCCTGACATTTCTCGGCTAGGGGTCAGCTAATCCGGGCACTGCCCCCTGTCAAGAGAACACCTGTCGCGCGGTTGACTTCCATCATAACTTTCAGTAATTTCTATTCATTCAGAAATTACTGAAAGCCAAATCAATGCAGAAATTGCCAACAACCCGCGCCCTCTACAATTCTGATTGCCCCCTTTGCAATTCCGAGATGTGTGCCTACGACGCCTATTCGCAGACGCAGGGCCTCGCGATTGCTTTTGAAGACCTGAACGCGACCGATCTGGCCCGTTGGGGCCTGTCCGAGGACGACGCCACGCGCCTTTTGCATGTCATCCACCATGACCGCCTGCATATCGGCTTTGATGCTATTCTGGTTCTTTGGGAACAAATGCCGCGCTTTCGCATATTGGCGCGAATGCTCAGGTTGCCCGCCATTTTTCATATATTCGACTGGCTTTATGCCAATGCTTTGGCGCGGCTGATCTATCGACGCCACCAAAAGCGTAAGGCACGCGGACTGGTAGGCGCCCGCTGATCCACACCAAAAAGAAAAACCCCCGCCGAAGCGAGGGTTTCAAATTCATACGGTCCGAAGTGGACGCAAGGCAGATTTATTCTGCTGCGGCTTCTTCTTCGGCCAGACGGGCCTTGTCGCCCGCGCCTTTGGCGGATTCGTCACGATCGACGAATTCGATGATGGCCATGGGGGCCATGTCGCCATAGCGGAAGCCGGCCTTCATGATGCGGATGTAACCGCCCTGACGCTCGGCAAAACGGGGGCCAAGCACGTCGAACAATTTCGCGACCAGTTTGTCCTGTTTCAGCTGCGATGCGGCCTGACGGCGGGCGTGCAGATCACCGCGTTTGCCCAGCGTGATCAGTTTTTCAACGATCGGGCGCAGTTCTTTGGCCTTGGGCAGGGTGGTTTTGATTTGTTCGTGTTCGATCAGCGAACCAGCCATGTTGGCCCACAAAGCCTTGCGGTGTTCGTGGGTGCGGTTCAGGCGGCGGTAGCCTCTTGCGTGACGCATGTCATTTCTCCGTAAATATGCCCGTCGAGGGGCTGTTTTGCTTTGTCTGTCCGGCGATGCGTGTCACCGGCTCTCCTTGGGGCATGTGCCCGGATATTCCCCGCCAATGCGGGCATTTATGCGATGCGGCGGGGCGTTAACCCCGCCGCATGAAATCAAAAGGCGTCTTCGAATTTTTTCGCCAGATCTTCGATGTTGTCTGGCGGCCAGTCCTCGACGTCCATGCCAAGGTGCAGACCCATGCCCGACAGCACTTCCTTGATTTCGTTCAAGGATTTGCGGCCAAAGTTCGGGGTGCGCAGCATTTCTGCTTCGGTTTTCTGGATCAGATCGCCGATATAAACGATGTTGTCGTTCTTCAGGCAATTTGCCGAACGCACGGACAGTTCCAACTCGTCTACCTTCTTCAGCAGCAGCGGGTTGAACTCCAGACCGTCGTCATCATCCTGACGGGTGGCCGATTCAGGCTCGTCGAAGTTGACAAAGATCGACAGCTGGTCCTGCAGGATGCGCGCGGCATAGGCCACGGCGTCGTCCGGCGTGACCGACCCGTCGGTTTCCAGTTTCAGCGTCAGTTTGTCATAGTCCAGAACCTGACCTTCGCGGGTCGGCTGCACGTCATAGCTGACTTTTTTGATGGGCGAGAAGATCGCATCAATCGGGATCAGACCGATGGGCGCGTCTTCGGGCTTGTTCTTGTCAGCGGATACATAGCCCTTGCCGGTGTTAACCGTCAGTTCCATATACAGATCGGCGCCATCATCCAGGTGGCAGATCACGTGATCCTTGTTCAGAACCTCGATGCCTGCACTGTCGGTGATGTCTGCGGCGGTCACAACGGCCGGACCTTTCGCATTGATCGACAGGCGTTTCGGCCCTTCGACTTCCATGCGCAGGGCAACGCCCTTAAGGTTCAGGATCACGTCGGTGACGTCTTCACGCACACCGGCAACCGAGGAAAATTCGTGCAGAACATTGTCGATCTGCACCGAAGTAATGGCCGCGCCTTGCAGCGAGCTAAGCAGGATGCGACGCAGCGCATTGCCCAGCGTCAGGCCAAAGCCACGCTCCAGCGGTTCGGCAATCACAGTTGCCTGACGCGCCGGATCATTGCCCGGTTTAACGTCAAGCTGTGCCGGCTTGATCAGTTCAGCCCAATTCTTGTGGATCATGCGTCCCTCCATTCCTGTCTGCCTTCCATGTCCCAAAAGGCAAACGCCCGAGGTTTCAAAATGACGTGCTGGGGCCATGCACGTGGCAAGGCCCCAGCGGGTACTGTCGGATTAAACGCGGCGACGCTTTGGCGGGCGGCAGCCGTTGTGCGCCATCGGGGTGACATCACGGATCGAGGTGATGTTAAGGCCCATGGCAGCCAAAGCGCGCAGTGCGGATTCACGACCCGAACCGGGGCCTTGAACTTCGACTTCCAGCGTTTTAACGCCGTGCTCTTGCGCTTTTTTGCCTGCATCTTCGGCGGCCATCTGGGCGGCATAGGGTGTCGATTTACGCGACCCTTTGAACCCCATAGTGCCAGCAGACGACCACGCGATCGCGTTGCCCTGCACATCCGAAATCAGGATTTTGGTGTTGTTGAAGCTGGAGTTCACATGTGCGACGCCAGTTGCGATGTTCTTGGAGACCTTTTTCTTGCCCCCACGACGGGTATCACGTGCCATTGGTGCTGCCCTCCCTTATTTCTTCTTACCGGCAATGGCCTTTGCGGGGCCTTTGCGGGTGCGAGCGTTGGTGTGGGTGCGCTGACCGCGAACGGGCAGGTTACGACGGTGACGCAGGCCGCGATAGCAACCAAGGTCCATCAAGCGTTTGATGTTCATCTGCGTTTCACGACGCAGGTCGCCTTCTACGGTATAGTTGGCGTCGATATGTTCACGCACGGCCAATACTTCGGCGTCGGACAATTCGTTCACACGACGGGTTGCGTCGATGCCAACAGATTCGCAGATGGCTTTGGCCGAAGTATGGCCAATTCCGGTGATATAGGTCAGGGCGATGGGGACCCGCTTTGCAGTGGGGATGTTTACGCCGGCGATACGTGCCACGTTACATATTCCTTTTCGTTGCGATTCCGTAATTCCGGAACCTTTTTTCACAACATGAGGCCCGAGGCGTCAAACCATCGGGCCGCAGCTGATTCAGGTGATCGATTCGGCCCACAGGTGCGACCCGCGGTAGAATCGTTACTCTTTCGAGATAGGGCTGGGTATGTAGAATAAAGGGGGCAGTCAAGCCCCCTCCCCTCTTTCTTTTGCGATAGACGGAATTACCCGTCGATCAGCGCGCCAAGAGCGGCCTGAACCACCTTGATATCGGCCATGCCGTCGATCCGTTTCAGCAGACCCTTGGCATAATAATACCCGATCAGCGGCGATGTTTTCTTGTAGTATTCCATCAACCGGATCTTGAGGCTTTCCTCGTTGTCATCCGCGCGCACGGGCTGGCCAGCAGCGGCGGCATCGGCGGCACGGCCCACGATGCGGGCCACCAGTGCCTCGTCACGAACGCGCAATTCGATCACCGCGTCCAATGTCTCGCCGCATTCCTGCAACAGGTTTTCCAGCGCGTCAGCCTGTGCCAGCGTGCGCGGGAAACCGTCAAAGATGAAACCGCCCTTTTTCTCGCCCTGCAATTTCTCGCGGATCAGGCCAATCACGATTTCATCGGTGACCAATTCACCCCGGTCCATGATCGCGGCGACTTTTTTGCCCATGTCCGTGCCAGATGTCTTGGCCTCGCGCAGCATATCCCCTGTGGACAACTGGATCATGTTGCGGCTGTCCACCAGATGGCTGGCTTGCGTTCCTTTGCCCGCTCCGGGCGGTCCAAGCAGAATGATATTCATCGACGAGCAGTTCCTTTTCTTGTCCGGCGCTTACCTTTACCGCGAAGCTGGGATTTTTCAATCAGCCCTTCGTATTGGTGCGCCAACAGATGCGAGTGAACCTGCTGGATCGTATCCATGGTCACCGACACCACGATCAGCACGGATGTGCCGCCAAAATAAAACGGAATGGCAAACTGACTGCGCAGGATTTCCGGCAGAAGGCAAACAAAGGCCAGATAGGCCGCGCCCAGAACCAGAATGCGCGCCACGACGTAATCCAGATAATCGGCTGTCTTTTTACCGGGGCGAATGCCGGGCACGAAGCCGTTTTGCTTTTGCAGGTTTTCGGCCACCTCGTCGGGCTTGAACGCCACGTTATAGGTATAGAAATACGCGAAAAACACGATCATGCCGGTAAAGAACAACAGATACAGCGGCTGTCCGGGGCCAAAGTAGGCCAGAATGGTGGACAGAACGCCACTGGTCTGGTTGCCCGAGAATGTCGCGATCGTGGTTGGCAAAAGCAACAGAGAGCTGGCGAAAATCGCGGGGATCACACCGGCTGGGTTGACCTTGATCGGCAGGTGGCTGGACCCGCCCTCGTATACCTGCATGCCACGCTGCTGGCGCGGATACTGGATATGAATCTTGCGCAGGGCGCGCTCCATAAACACCACAAACGCAATGGTGGCGACCACCATAACGATCACGCCAACGATCACAGCAGGGCTGACAGCGCCGGCACGACCCTGTGACAGGAACTGCGCCATGGCTGCGGGCACTTCGGCGATGATGCCGACGAAAATGATCAACGACACACCATTGCCGATGCCACGGTTGGTGATCTGCTCGCCCAACCACATCAGGAACATGGTGCCCCCGACAAGGGTGATCATCGCCGACACACGGAAAAACAGCCCCGGATCATGGGCCAGTTCGCCGGCCTCAAGGCTGGCCGCGATGCCATAGGATTGCAACGTCGCCAACGCCACCGTGCCGTAACGCGTATATTGGTTGATCTTCTTGCGCCCTGCCTCGCCCTCTTTTTTCAGGTTGGCCATGGATGGCAACATAGAGGTCAGCAATTGCACAATAATAGACGCAGAAATGTAGGGCATGATGCCAAGGGCAAAAATCCCCATCCGCCCCAGCGCGCCGCCGGTGAACATCGACAGGATGCCGCCGATGCCTGCGCCCGCGCCCTCCATGAACTGGCGCAGCGCCACGCCATCAATGCCAGGAACCGGAATAAACGTGCCAAGCCGATAAACAATCAAAAGCAAAAGGGTGAAAACGATGCGTTTGCGAAGATCGGTCGCCTTGCCAAGCGCGGCCCAGCTTGTGTTCGCGGCCATTTGTTCTGCTGCGGATACCATTCGTGGTCTCTTTTCATATGACAACGCCGCCAGAGCGGTTTTCCCGGCTCTAGCGGCGTCATTGGAAAACTGGGTCGTATGTAAGCGGCACAGCGGCCGCTCACAACCCGTTATTCGGCCGCAGCTGCAACCGGAGCAGTGATGGTCAGCGAACCACCCGCTTTTTCAACGGCTTCCACGGCGGATTTCGACGCACCGGTCACGGAAATATTCAGCTTGGCCGAAATTTCGCCCTTGGCCAGAACGCGGATACCGTCCAGCTTGCGACGGACCAGACCCGAAGTGACCAGCGTCTCTTCGGTGATGTTGGCGCCGTCCAGTTTTTTCTCGTCAACGAATTTCTGGATCAGGCCCAGATTGATGACGGCAAATTTCTTGCGGTTGGGCTTGTTAAAGCCGCGCTTGGGCAGACGTTGGTAGAGCGGCATCTGGCCACCCTCGTAGCCGTTGATCGCAACACCCGAACGGGATTTCTGACCCTTGATACCACGGCCACCCATTTTACCGGTGCCCGAACCCGGACCACGCGCAACGCGCTTGCGTTTCTTGTTTGCACCGGGATTGTCGTGCAGTTCATTCAGCTTCATGTCGCTTCTCCTATACCGGAACTGCCCCCCAGCGACGGAACGGGCAAACACGGCTTGATGGTTATGATTCTTGCGGCACGGATGGCCACCGGGGGCGTATAGACCCTGTCCATTGGTCTTTCAAGTCTCAAGGCGCGGCCTACGCTCGCCTTTAAGATGGTGGGCATAGAAACTAAGCTTGGAGTTTAACTGTTTTAGGGACTCCAGCATAGAACAACGCGAACGGGACGGCCGCATTCATCCTAGGCCGTATGCTTGGAAACGACCAACGCCTGCCCAGTTTGCGATCCCTCATAGCCATATTCACAATTTGGTTGGAAAACTTGATCCGCAACCTTTGCGCTCGGTCTTTCGAACACTATCATCTTCATCAGGATGTCTCCATTGTCAGTGGCCCATAGTCACAGACACACAATAAAATCCGTTTTTGACTTGTGCGGCAAAAAAACGCCCCGCAGTTTCCTGCGGGGCGTTTCAACTCTCGGTGCCCGGAATGCTTCAAGCATTCCGTCCGTTTTCTTTACAAGAAAACGCTCAGCCGCGCTCTTCGATGATCTCGACCATATGCGAGATGGACCGGACCATGCCGCGAACGGAAGGTGTGTCTTCCAACTCGCGCGTCTTGTGCATCTTGTTCAGGCCCAGACCGATCAGGGTTTGGCGTTGCTTTTCGGGGCGGCGGATCGGCGAGCCGATCTGCTTGACTACGATGGTTTTTGCCATGTCTTCGTTTCCTTACGCTTCTGCCGTTTCAGCGGTCTCGGCAGCAGGTGCTTCATCCTTGCGCAGGATATCAGCAACTTTTTTGCCACGACGCTGTGCCACGGAACGGGGCGACGTTTCTTTTGTCAGACCGTTCATGGTGGCGCGGATCATGTTGTAGGGGTTCTGCGAGCCGATGGATTTCGACACCACGTCCTTGATGCCCAGCATCTCGAACACAGCGCGCATGGGTCCACCCGCGATGATCCCGGTCCCTTCCGGGGCCGTGCGCATCACAACTTTGCCGGCGCCGTGGCGACCTTCCATGTCGTGGTGCAACGTGCGGCCCTCGCGCAGAGGAACGCGGATCATCTGACGCTTGGCCTGCTCGGTGGCTTTGCGAATGGCCTCGGGGACCTCTTTCGCTTTACCTTTACCAAAGCCGACACGGCCCTTTTGATCGCCCACAACCACAAGCGCGGCAAAGCCGAAGCGTTTACCACCTTTCACGGTTTTGGACACGCGGTTGATCGCTACGAGACGATCGGCGAATTCCGGCGTTTCGTCGCGTTGGCGACCCCGGCGGTTGTCTTCTCTTGCCATTTCTTCGTCTCCTTAGAACTTCAGCCCACCTTCACGGGCAGCGTCGGCCAAAGCCTTCACCTTCCCATGAAAGAGGAAGCCACCACGGTCGAAGTAGCACTCTTCGACACCAGCTTTCTTGGCGCGCTCGGCGATCGCCGACCCCACCTTGGTTGCTGCTTCGACGTTGTTTTTGCCCACAACACCCAGATCCTTCTCCAATGTGGAGGCGGCGGCCAGGGTGCGGCCATTCACGTCGTCGATCAGCTGAACGCTGATGTTCTTGTTGCTGCGATGCACGGAAAGACGCGCGCGACCCGCGTTCATCTTCCGTAGCTTGTTCCGAACGCGCAAGCGGCGTTTCAGAAACAGGGTTCTTTTGCTGTTTGCCATCTTGAGCGTCCTTACTTCTTCTTGCCTTCCTTGCGGAAGATATACTCGTCTTTGTATTTGATACCCTTGCCTTTGTAGGGCTCGGGCTTACGCCATGCGCGGATATTGGCCGCGACCTGGCCGACGAGTTGCGAATCGGTGCCTTCGACGATGATTTCAGTCTGCTTCGGGGCCGTGACGGTGACGCCAGCGGGAACCTCGAAATTGACCTCATGCGAGTAACCGAGCGACAGTTTCAGGGTGTTCCCTGCCATTGCTGCACGATAACCAACACCGTTGATTTCAAGCTCTTTCTTGAAACCGTCGGTCACACCAGTCACCAGATTGGCGACCATAGTCCGCGACATGCCCCATTGCTGGCGTGCGCGCTTCGACGACCCGCGGGGGGTGATCGAAATGACATTGTCGTCAACCTTGATGGTGACATCGTCGGTTGCGGTGAAGGAGTGAGCGCCCTTGGGGCCCTTCACTTCGATGGTCTGACCCGACACAGAGGCAGTAACGCCGCTGGGCAGCTCGACCGGTTTTTTACCAATACGAGACATCAGACCCTCCTTAGAATACGGTGCAAAGCACTTCGCCACCAACATTATTGGCGCGAGCGTTTGCATCCGACATCACACCCTTGGGGGTGGAGACAATCGACACACCCAGGCCCTGACGGACCGAGGGGATATCCTTGACGCCCATGTAGACGCGGCGGCCGGGTTTGGAAACCCGCTTCACTTCGCGAATAACAGGGGTGCCTTCGTAGTATTTCAGGCTGATTTCAAGGGTCGCATGACCGTTGACATCCGTGCCGGCTTCGTAGCCGCGGATATAGCCTTCGTCAGCCAGCACATCCAGAACCCAGCCGCGCAGTTTCGACGCCGGGGTGGACACCACCGACTTGCCGCGCAGTTGCGAGTTACGGATGCGGGTGAGCATATCGCCGATAGGATCGTTCATATCACTCTCTCCCTTACCAGCTAGATTTCACCATGCCGGGGATCTGGCCATTAGAGCCGAGTTCCCGAAGCATGATACGCGACACCTTCAGCTTACGGTAGTAAGCGTGCGGGCGACCAGTCAGTTGGCAGCGATTGTGCAGCCGAACTGCCGAGCTGTTGCGCGGAAGTTTTGCAAGAGCCAAGGACGCGCGAAAGCGCTCTTCCATCGGCTTGGATTGGTCGTTGATGATCTCTTTGAGAGCAGCGCGCTTGGTGGCGTATTTCGCCACCAGCTTTTCGCGCTTTTTCTCGCGTTCGACCATGGATTTCTTAGCCATATCTAATATCCCTCCGCGATCAGCTGTTGAACGGCATGTTGAAATGCTTCAACAGCGCCTTCGCTTCCGCATCCGTCGGTGCGGTGGTGGCGATCACAATGTCCATGCCCCAGTTCTCATCGACCTTGTCGAAGTTGATCTCGGGGAAAACGATGTGTTCCTTGATGCCCATGGCATAGTTGCCACGGCCGTCGAACGACTTGCCGGACACGCCGCGAAAGTCGCGGATACGCGGCATTGCGACGGTGATCAGGCGGTCCATGAATTCATACATACGCTCGCCGCGCAGGGTCACTTTCGCGCCCATCGGCATGCCTTCGCGAACGCGAAAACCAGCGATCGAATTCTTGGCGATCGTTGTCAGCGCCTTTTGACCGGCGATGGTGGTCAGATCTTCCTGAGCCGACTTCGCCTTTTTGCTGTCACGCACAGCAGCTGCACCGCAGCCGATGTTCAGGACGATCTTGTCCAGACGCGGGATCTGCATGTCGTTCTTATAGCCGAATTCTTCTTTCATGGCGGCACGGATCGTGCTGGCATAAAGTTCCTTCAGGCGCGGGGTGTAGGTTGCGGTATCAAGCATCGATCACGTCCCCCGTGGTCTTGGCGAAACGCACCTTTTTGTCGCCTTCCATACGGAAGCCAACACGGGTTGCTTTGCCATTTGCATCCAGAAATGCCAGGTTCGACAACTGCATCGGAACGGCCATCGGAATGCGCCCCCCCTGATCAGTTTGCGATTGGCGTGTGTGGCGGACGGCCATGTTGATGCCTTCCACGACGGCCTTGCCGGACTTGGGGTTAACCGAGGAGATCGTCCCCTGCTTACCCTTGTCCTTGCCAGCCAGAACGACGACCTTGTCGCCTTTTTTCAATTTGGCAGCCATCTTACAGCACCTCCGGCGCGAGCGAGATGATTTTCATGAAGTTCTTGGCACGCAATTCGCGAACAACCGGCCCAAAGATACGGGTGCCGACAGGTTCGTTGTTGTTATTCAAAATAACGGCTGCGTTGCGATCAAAACGGATCGCGGTGCCATCTTCACGACGGACTTCTTTGGCGGTGCGAACGACGACGGCCTTGCGGACGTCCCCCTTTTTCACACGGCCGCGCGGAATGGCTTCTTTCACCGAAACGACGATGATGTCACCCACGGACGCGTAACGACGGTGCGAACCGCCGAGGACCTTGATGCACTGAACACGGCGAGCGCCGCTGTTGTCAGCTACATCCAGATTGGTCTGCATCTGGATCATTTGGTTTCTCCCGACCTTTGGGGGGGCTTGCAGCAGCCCTATACCCCAGGGTTTCGATTAAGTTGGGTTGCTCTCGCTTACGCGATCACTTCCCAACGCTTGGTTTTCGACTTCGGCGCACATTCCTGAATACGGACGGCGTCACCGACGTTGAACTGGTTGGTTTCGTCGTGAGCCCGGTATTTTTTGGACTTACGGATAGTCTTTTTCAGAACCGGATGCGTGAAACGGCGCTCCACGGAAACGGTTACTGTTTGTTCATTGGCAGTCGATGTGACGGTGCCGGAAAGAATACGTTTGGGCATCTCAGTGGCTCCTTATTCGGCTGCTGCTGCGGCTTTTTCGTTCAACACGGTTTTGACCCGTGCCACGTCGCGCTTGACGGTCCGCATGCGCGCGGTCGATTCAAGCTGGCTTGTCGCCTGCTGGAAACGCAGGTTAAAGGCTTCTTTTTTCAGATTGGCCAGTTCCTCGCGGAGCTGATCAGGCGTTTTATCACGCAATTCTTGGGCGTTCATGCCGCTTCCTTTCAACATCACTGGCAGGCCCCCTAAAGGGTCACCCTGATTCCAGTGGAGTTCATGATGAAAGCGCCGTTTAGACCTGTTGCCCCAACATAGCAACCCCTTGCAGCAAAGACTCTGCAAGAATTGGCGGCACAGCGATGGATCAAGGTTAATCGCAGGTTTGATTGCCTGTCAACGCCCCTGCCCGTCCGTGACCTTTGTCTGGAAATTACGACTGTCTGGAATTTACGACATATTTACGCAATTTTGCCATGTTTGCCTGAAATAACCTGCTTCAGGTTGTGACAAAAAGGTAGAATGTTATGGAACTGTTGTTTTTGCTCGGCATTTTCGGGGTCGGAATGGGGGCGCTGCTGTTTCAGGACAGTGAAGAACAGGAACCGGAACAGGAACCCGACACTGAGGAAGACGCGATCACCCTCGAAATTGACACGAGTGGCGATTATGAGGGCAGCGCCGGCGCTGATTCCATCTCCATCGCCACGGGATTGGATTTTCTAGATGGTCTGACACTGGATACCGGTGCGGGCGATGACAGTCTGGCGCTTGCCGAGGCAGGAACAGACGGCCCCGTCGACCCGGACAGCACCTATCTGGTTAACTCTGAAGTCGACGCAGGCGCGGGAAATGACACCATAATCGCCATCGGCGACAGCTCGGTGATCTCGGGCAATGACGGCGACGATATGCTGACCGTCGCCGGGTCGGTCACCATTTTGGGCGGCGCGGGCGACGACCAGATCATATCAGATGGGCTGGCCGGCGCAGTGTCGATCGAGGGCGGCGAAGGCGATGACGTGATTGATGCCACCCGCGTGACGCTGGGCACTGTCGATGGCGGCGCGGGCGACGATTCTATCTCTTTGTCCAGTTACAATTCCGCCGGACAGTTTGTTGCGGCATACGGTGGCGAGGGCGATGATACGCTTGAAATCGACGTGCGCACCCCCTCTGATTTCAGTGACTTCGATTTCTCACTCTGGGGAGGCGAAGGCGCCGACACTTTTCTAGTCCGCATCGGAGAGGGATTCGCCCCCGAAGGGGGAGAAACCGGAGCCGACACCGTCCTGCGCGGCCAGACCATCGAAGATTTCGACCCAAGCGAGGACCACTTGGTGATCGAACCCATCCTGAACGCCGACACAAGCAGCCTGACCGATGTAACCATAGAGGAAGCAACCGACAGCTTTGACGGGATCGGCACGGAAATCACCCTGCATTACGATCTGGTCAACGGCACCCGCGACGTGGTGATCTGGCTTCCCGGCGCAACGGGAATGTCGCTGGGCGAAATCAGCCTGATCGGCGACCAGGCGGCGGGGCTGGCCTGACATCTCGCGCCGTCCTCCCTCGCCAAGGCGCGGTAACTGGGCTAAACAAAGGGCGAAATTCAAGCCCGAGGTCTGCCCATGCCCGCAATCGAAAACCTGTTTGTCACCCGCCTGTATCGCGCCCCCCTGTCCGAACAGGGGCCGAAAATCGACGCCGGTGAATTGGAAAACTCCTGCCTTGTGATCGCGCAGGATGATGAGGCCGGACAGGACTGGAGCGAGGAAAACGGATACCCCGGCTATACCTCTTATGCATCGTTGACCGACCTGCCGTGGCGGTTTCCGATCTTTGCCGATCTGGTAAAATCGCTGGACGCCCATGTCGCGGGTTTCGCCAGGGACCTGGAGTTTGATCTGGGCGAGGGCAAACTGGTGTTAGAGGATTTATGGATCAACATCCTGCCCGAGGGCGGCATGCACGCATCCCACATCCACCCCCATTCGGTGATTTCCGGCACCACCTATGTGGCCATGCCCGAAGATGCCTCGGCGCTGAAACTGGAAGACCCGCGTTCCGCCCGTATGATGGCCGCCCCGCCCCGCCGCAAAGGCGCGCGCCGCGATCTGCAAACATTCGTCTATGTCAAACCCGCCGTGGGTGACGTGCTGCTGTGGGAATCATGGCTGCGCCACGAGGTGCCGATGAACATGTCCGAGGACGACCGGATTTCGGTCAGCTTTAACTATAAGTGGGAATAAACAATGCCCGATTGGAAACAGGTGTCAAACCTGCGGGCGGGGGTGGCGAACCACGCCGATGCTTTAACGCTGGCTGCGCCGTCCTATTCGGGATTTCGGTCATTGGAGGGGGGCAGTCAGACGGCTGAATCAGACCAACTGCCCGCCTTTGCGTTAATCGACGGATTATTGGACCTTTTGCTGCAATTAAACCCGCGCGGGGTGCTTTCGCTGGGGCATGGCGCTGGTCCTGAACCGGGCGAAGAGGCCGCAATGGCCCTTGCCGCACTGCGCATCTATGTGCCCGACATTCCAGAGACAGTTCTTGGCACGCTGCACGGCCAATATATGTTTCTCAACAGATAGATCAGCATAGGGGGTTCCCAAACAGGCGCCCTATCGCGATCTGATTGCGATCGATCCCCGCCCAAACAAATGAAAACCCCCGCCAGTTTCCTGACGGGGGTTTCTTTTTTTTACCGGAGCGCGGGTCGTGAATTTTCGTCGAAAAATCGCGACACCACTTTCCTGACATTCCGCCAAAGGCGAATTGCAGGCTTACCAGTCTTCGCGAACCACAACACGGGTTTTGATCGGCAGTTTCATCGCGGCAAGGCGCAGGGCCTCGCGTGCGACATCTTCCGACACGCCGTCCAGTTCGAACATCACGCGGCCCGGTTTTACCTTGGCTGCCCAATAATCGACGGAACCTTTACCCTTACCCATACGAACTTCGGTGGGTTTGGAGGACACGGCAACATCCGGGAAAATGCGGATCCAGACACGGCCCTGACGCTTCATGTGGCGGGTCATCGCGCGGCGTGCTGCCTCGATCTGACGCGCTGTGATGCGCTCGGGTTGGGTCGCTTTCAGGCCAAACGACCCGAAGTTCAGATCCGAGCCGCCCTTGGCCAGACCCTTGATCCGGCCTTTGTGCTGCTTGCGGAACTTAGTACGCTTTGGTTGAAGCATTGTTCAGACCTCCTCAGCGACGGCCGCCAGCGCCACGGGGCGCGGGACCATCTTGGATTTCCTGTTGGCGACGGTCACGGGCAGCGGGATCGTGCTCCATGATTTCACCTTTGAAAATCCAGACCTTGATGCCGATGATGCCGTAGGCAGTCATGGCTTCGGAATGTGCGTAATCGATGTCGGCACGCAATGTGTGCAGCGGCACACGGCCTTCACGATACCACTCGGTGCGCGCGATTTCGGCGCCGCCAAGACGGCCCGCAACGTTCACGCGGATACCCAGGGCACCCATACGCATGGCGTTTTGCACGGCACGCTTCATCGCACGACGGAAGGACACACGGCGTTCCAGCTGCTGCGCGATGGATTCACCCACAAGGGCTGCGTCCATCTCGGGCTTGCGCACTTCAACGATGTTGAGGTGCAGCTCGCTGTCGGTCATGTTCGCCAGCTTCTTGCGCAGGGTTTCGATGTCTGCGCCTTTCTTGCCGATGATCACGCCGGGGCGTGCAGCGTGGATCGTAACGCGGCACTTTTTGTGCGGACGTTCGATGATCACGCGGGCAATACCAGCCTGCTTGCACTCGTCCTTGATGAACTCGCGCATTTTCACGTCTTCCAGCAGCAGATCGCCAAAATCTTTGGATTCAGCGAACCAGCGGCTGTCCCAGGTGCGGTTGACCTGCAGGCGCATACCGATCGGATTGACCTTCTGACCCATTATGCTTGCTCCTCAACTTGACGCACCAGAATGGTGAGTTCCGAGAACGGTTTCACGATCTTGCCGAAACGACCACGGGCACGCGGGCGACCGCGTTTCAGGGTCAGGTTCTTACCGACATAGGCTTCGGCAACGACCAGCTCGTCAACATCCAGATTGTGGTTGTTTTCGGCGTTGGCAATCGCGGACTGAAGGCATTTCTTCACGTCCACTGCGATCCGCTTTTTCGAAAAGGTCAGGTCCGTCAGGGCCTTGTCGACCTTTTTACCGCGGATCATCGCGGCAACCAGATTCAGCTTTTGCGGGCTGGTGCGAAGCATGCGCAGTTTTGCCATTGCTTCGTTGTCGGCCACGCGGCGGGGATTCTTATCCTTGCTCATGGCTTATTTCCGCTTCGCTTTTTTGTCTGCTGCGTGACCGTAATAGGTCCGAGTCGGGGAATATTCACCGAACTTCTGACCAATCATGTCCTCAGAGACGTTGACAGGAATATGCTTGTGGCCGTTGTAAACGCCAAACGTCAGACCCACGAATTGGGGCAGGATCGTCGAGCGGCGCGACCAGATTTTGATAACTTCGTTGCGACCCGACTCGCGCGATGCTTCGGCTTTTTTCAGCACATAAGAATCGACAAAGGGGCCTTTCCAAACAGAGCGAGACATGGATTACCGCCCCTTTTTCTTGGCGTGACGCGAGCGGATGATCAGCTTGCTAGACGCTTTGTTCTTGTTCCGGGTGCGGGCACCCTTGGTCGGCTTACCCCAGGGGGAAACCGGGTGACGACCACCAGAGGTCCGGCCTTCACCACCACCGTGGGGGTGGTCGATCGGGTTCATAACCACACCGCGAACCGAGGGGCGAATGCCCTTGTGGCGCATACGACCGGCTTTACCGTAGTTCTGGTTGGAGTTGTCGGGGTTGGACACGGCACCAACGGTACACATGCATTCCTGACGCACCAGACGCAATTCGCCCGAGGACAGGCGGATCTGGGCGTAACCGCCATCACGACCAACGAACTGGGCATAGGTGCCTGCGGCGCGTGCGATCTGGCCGCCCTTGCCGGGTTTCAGTTCGACGTTGTGGACGATTGTCCCGATGGGCAGACCCGAGAAGGGCATCGCGTTGCCGGGCTTGATGTCAGCCTTGGCCGAAGCGATCACCTTGTCACCAACAGCCAGACGCTGCGGGGCAAGGATATAGGCCTGTTCGCCATCTTCGTATTTCACGAGAGCGATGAACGCGGTCCGGTTGGGGTCATATTCGATGCGTTCGACCGTGGCCGATACGTCAAATTTGGTCCGTTTGAAATCGACGATCCGATAGAGGCGCTTGGCCCCGCCGCCTGTGCGGCGCATCGTGATCCGTCCGGTGTTGTTCCGGCCGCCCGATTTGGTCAAACCCTCAGTGAGGGCCTTAACCGGACGTCCTTTCCACAGCTCCGAACGGTCGATCAGAACCAGCCCACGCTGGCCCGGCGTCGTCGGTTTGTACGACTTGAGTGCCATGTTTACTGTCTTCCGTTTCTAGCAGAGCAGGTTCGGCCAGATGGCCAGCCCCCGCGATGTAAGCCCCCCGAAGGTGGCAGGTGGTATAGGCCCCCGTAGGTGCCTGGTTGCTTTGCTCAACCGAGCAAAAGACAAGCCCCGGACGAATCCGGGGCCATGCCGATGGGGTCGTTTAGGGCAGCCGATGCTGGGGGTCAAGCCCTTAAGGGGAAATCCGGCGCGCAGGGTTTGAAATGCCGCTCAAGCAGGGAGCGCCAGCGGCAACCACGCCCACTCACACCAAGGCACATAGCGGAACATCGCCAGACTGCGGGGTGGCGAACAAACGCGGTTGCTGGCCACTTTATTCCAGCCAAACCCTCGCCCTACACTCTAAAGTCCTAGCTGCTTGGTCCATTTCTGCGTTGCTGCCGGCGAAAACCTGAGGCCTATGAATGTGCAACCAAACGGGGCCGTGTCCTTCGCCGCGCGTCGCTTCAACGCATCAGTTCTCCTCTTCACGGCATAAAAATCAGGCATGGTGATCTTGCGCTCGGACGTCATTTTTTTCACGGCCACCCAATTCGCGCGAAATTTCGGATAGTGTTTCTCCTCGAACAGAGCCTGCGCCTTTGTCAGTGCCTCATCAGCACGCGCCCCGGTTAAAGGGCGGCAATTATACATGATCGTCCCGGCCCCATCCGATAATTCACGGGTTAGCGCCACGCCAGTCTCGCGCGCCGCCTTCGGCTCAGAACAGGCAGTCAGGGCAACACAGCACAATGCGCCAAAGGCGAACTTCAAATTGATGGTTTTCAAAATACTCTCTCCACACACACCACAATACCACTGACGATTAAACCAAACGCCACAGCCACACACAAACAAAAAAGCCCCCCGCCTTTCGGCAGGGGGCTTTCGCATTTCATTTCAACAGAATCACAGTCCGGTAGAGACGTCGATCGTGTTGCCCTCTTCGAGGGTGACATAGGCCTTTTTCACGTCTTTGCGGGTGCCAAGGCGACCGCGGAAACGTTTGACTTTGCCTTTGGTGATCGTGGTGTTGACGGCTTTGACCTTCACACCAAACAGCGCCTCTACGGCCTCTTTGATCTGGGGTTTGTTGCTGTCGATGGCCACTTCAAACACGACCGCACCGTTTTCAGACGCCATTGTCGCCTTTTCGGTGATGATCGGCTTGCGGATCACGTCGTAATGTTCTGCTTTGGCGCTCATTTCAAACGGGCCTCCAGTGCTTCGATCCCCGCTTTGGTGATCACCAGGGTGTCACGCTTGAGGATGTCATAGACGTTTGCGCCCATCGTCGGCAGGATATCCAGACCTTCGATGTTGCGCGCTGCCTTGGCGAAACCCTCGTTGACGGTGGCACCGTCGATGATGAGGGCGCGTTTCCAGCCAAGTTTTGCAACCTGTTTCGCCAGAACTGCGGTTTTGCCTTCGGTTTCGGCGGTTTCGATGATGACCAGCGAACCGTCTTTGACCTTGGCGGACAACGCGTGCTTCAGGCCCAGCTTGCGGAATTTCTTCGTCAGCTCGTGGCCGTGGCTACGGGGCGTCGGACCCTTGTAGATACCACCCTTGCGAAAGATCGGCGCGTTACGGTCACCGTGGCGTGCGCCGCCGGTGCCTTTTTGGCGATAGATCTTCTTGGTGGAATACGAGGTTTCCGAACGGGTCTTTACCTTGTGGGTGCCGGCCTGCGCATTGTTGCGCTGCCAACGGACCACACGGTGCAGGATGTCCGCACGCGGCTCCAGACCAAAGATGTCTTCGCCCAGATCAACGGAACCGGCTTTGCCGCCGTCAAGATTGATCACGTCAAGTTTCATGCTTCACCTCCTTCGGCGGGCGCATCTGCGGGTGCCTCGGCGACCGCTTCAACCTGTGCCGATTTCAGAGCTGCGGGCAGGACTGCATTCTCGGGGAAGGGTTTCTTCACCGCGTCCTTGACCGTAACCCAGCCACCTTTGGAACCGGGAACAGCGCCCTTGACCATGATCAGGCCACGGCCCGCATCGGTCTTGATCACTTGCAGGTTCTGCGTGGTGACCTTGGCGGCACCCATGTGACCGGCCATTTTCTTGCCTTTGAACACCTTGCCCGGATCCTGACACTGACCCGTGGAACCATGCGAACGGTGCGAAATCGACACACCGTGCGTGGCGCGCAAACCGCCAAAGTTGTGACGCTTCATCGCACCGGCAAAACCTTTACCGATCGAGGTGCCGGAAACATCCACGAACTGACCTTCAAAGTAATGGTCAGCCGTGATTTCCTCGCCCACGTTGATCATGGCATCGGCGTCCACACGGAACTCCGCCACTTTACGCTTGGGCGCCACATTGGCCGCGGCAAAGTGACCGCGCATGGCTTGGCTTGTGCGTTTTGCCTTGGCCGTGCCTGCGCCCAGCTGAACAGCGGTGTAACCGTGCTGATCGGCGGTGCGTTGGGCAACAACCTGCAGGCTGTCGAGTTGAAGAACGGTCACAGGAATCTGCTTGCCGTCTTCTTGAAAGATACGGGTCATCCCGACCTTTTTTGCGATAATACCAGAGCGCAACATAATCTCTTGCCCTCCCTTACGATTGCAGCTTGATCTCGACGTCCACACCAGCGGCCAGGTCGAGCTTCATCAGCGCGTCCACGGTCTGGGGAGTCGGATCAACGATGTCGAGCATACGCTTGTGCGTACGGATCTCGAACTGGTCACGGGATTTTTTGTCGATGTGCGGCCCACGGAGAACCGTGAACTTTTCGATCTTGTTCGGCAGCGGAATCGGACCGCGAACAGTCGCACCCGTGCGCTTGGCGGTGTTGACGATTTCCTGCGTGCTGGCATCCAGCACACGGTAGTCAAACGCCTTCAGCCGGATACGGATATTTTGGCTTTGCATTGTCATAGCCCCTAAGGCTTGAGAGTTGATAGGACGACAGGTGGCTCATTCCCCCTGCCCTCATCGAACCCGGAGGCGAAATCAAAAGGCGGGACCGAATCCCGCCATCCAAATTCGCCCCGCGAACTGGGGCTCTCTACATCCCATCGCCCCATGTGGCAAGGGTTGTTTGCGGGTTTTTGACGCCTTGGTGACAGGGGCAGGCAACACAGGGCGTGCACCTGCTCGCGGGATGGCGCGCCAAGGCTGGTGGAGAGCACTTTATCTTTGCAACGTCACTCCCGACCCTGCCCGTGCCACAGCCCCTCGATTGCGCCAGCCCGGGGGGCGGGCAGGCGCAGGCCCGGGCCGCTGACGCGGCTGTTCCGGACGCAGCGCCTCCTAGCCTAAAGACCGCCCCTTAATTTCAGAAAGCAACTCACGAGTTAGTTCAGTGCTCTGCTCTATCCCCTTGGCGATGCTTGGAAGCGCTTTTAGAGCCTCATGAATCGTTACTTCACGTTCAACAAAGCCTCGCGAAATATACGCGCCTTGGATCAGTTGCTTTTTTTCCATCGGGATCTCAATCACATTAGACATTGCAACGATCAATTCCGCCTTCCGTTCGTGCCCTTCAGCCTCGTAACGATCCGCGTATCTAGCAGGCGCATTTTCATCACTGGAAAAAGCTATCAAACGGTCCCGCTCTCTCGCCACGTCAACACATCCGTTGAACACAATTCCAATCGAAGCCAATGAGGCTTGATACTCGGGGTGAGCGGGAGTGAGCCAAGAATTCAAGAAACGGAGCAAAAGTGCCTCTTGCGCTTCGGTTCCGGTCAAATGCGTTTCTCCGCTGAAACAAACGCAGGAAAACAATCCGCGCCGATAGTTACGAAATCTATAGCTCGTTCCCATCGGTGTAAACGCGACACGCAAGATGAGCCATTGGAGTCCGCGCCCCCCCAAACGCAAAAAGGGCCACCCTTTCGGGCGGCCCTTTCCGTTTTCTTCGACACACTTACG
>ERZ1699650.59-NODE-59-length-78000-cov-9.618269_pt1 | contig 78000 bp, 79 predicted proteins | sample MGYA00581512_ERZ1699650 | MGnify/ENA primary metagenome ERZ1699650 (study PRJEB42348, sample SAMEA6618698) | metagenome | isolation source: Polyester-degrading enrichment culture growing on monomer terephthalic acid, Te | collected 2019-05-17 ... | reverse complement strand
AACACTCGCCGAACCAGCCGTCGTCGACGAATTGATCGAAAACAGAATGAACAGGCATTGAAGCCGGCTCCTGTTGCAAGACCCGAACGCGCCCCACGGGGCGCGTTTTCTTTTGCAGCCAATATCCGGCAAAAAACAGCCGTTTTTTCCGATTTCGCTCGGCCAGAATTGGCGCGCCTGATCCGTTTTCCCTGCCCTTTTAACATTTCGCTTGGAACCACTCGGGTTTTAGCGCGTTACTCTTGCAAGCCCTGCATCACGGGCGCCCCTGAAACGACAGGGTAAATAATTTTCGCAGGCGATGCCTGCAATCGACAGGAGAAATCAATGCGCAAGATCGCAATCACCCTCGCCAGTATCGCAGCCCTTGGCACGGCAGGCTGCACCGGAATGACCGCCTCTGACCAAAATGCACTAGGTGGCGGCGCATTTGGTGCAACTGCCGGCTTTTTGACCGCCAAAGCACTGGGTTCCAACAGCAACTGGACGGTCATCGCAACGCTGGCCGGGGCGGCTGCGGGCACCATGGTTGCACGCAACCAATCGACCAATGATTGCGCCTACTCGCGCGGTGACGGCACCTATTATTCGGCACCCTGCCCGTCCTGATTTAGCAGTTATTTACTATGACGGGGCCGCGCCGGTAGCGCGGCCCTTTCTATGTTTCGCCCATAAACCGACTGCGCAATTCGGTTTTCAACACCTTTCCATAGTTGTTTTTGGGCAGTTCCGGCACAAAGAAATAATCCTTGGGCCGCTTAAAACGTGCGATTTGCGACTGACAATGCGCATCAAGTTCGGCGGGGGTTACCGCTGCCTCATCGGTGCGCACGACAAAGGCCACCACGTCCTCGCCCCATTCAGGATCGGGGCGCCCGATAACCGACACCTCGGCAACGCCAGAGTGAGTTAACAAGACCTCTTCGACCTCACGCGGATAAATATTGGTGCCGCCGGAAATGATCAAGTCCTTGGACCTATCCCGCAGTGTCAGGTATCCATCCGCGTCCAAACTGCCCATATCACCTGTTCGCAACCAGCCGTTCACCAGTGTTTTTGCTGTTGCTTCAGGGGCTTGCCAGTAACCCGACATCACCGTGTCACCGCGCGCCATCACCTCGCCCACACGCCCGATGGGCAGCAAATTGCCCGCTTCATCGCCAATCGCCAGTTCGATTGGCGATTGTGCCCGCCCCACAGATGCCAAGCGTTCGGACCACCGCGGATGATGTCTGTCTGCCACATCGTGACGTGACAATGCCGAAATTCCCATCGGGCATTCGCCTTGCCCGTAAATTTGTATGAATTTGGGGCCAAAAAGTTCGACTGCTTCGATAATATCGGCCTGATACATCGGTCCGCCGGCATAGATGATCGAGCGCAAACCCGCTCCGTCCTCGCCTCGTGCTTTGCCCACCTGAACCAGACGTTTGACCATTGTCGGCGCCGCGAACATCTGCACACGGTCATGATAACGCGCCAAATCAAAAATTTCTGCCTCGTCGAATCCCCCCGATGGTGGATGTATATGGCGCGCCGCTTTCAACACATGCATCAGGCAATACAAACCCGCCCCGTGGCTCATCGGGGCGGCATAAAGCGTGGCATCGTCAGGGGTAACGGGTTCCACATCAGTAAAATAGCTGAAGGTCATCGTTGCCAGCATCCGATGGGTGATCATCACGCCCTTAGGGCGCCCCGTGGTGCCCGAAGTATAAAAAAGCCAAGCAAGATCATCGGCTTGGCGATCTGAAACCGGTAACGGGTCTGCTGTAAAATCCACGCTGTTCAGGCCAACCACCCGCAGATTGCCATCCGTGATCGCATCGGCCAGAACGGGTGATGCAAGGCACAGCTTGGCACCGGCGTCCTGTAAAATCCAGGCGGCCTCTTTCCCGTGTAATTTGGCGTTGATCGGCACAACGGCCGCCCCCGCAATCCAGCATCCAAACAGGGCAACCAGATAGTCGGGCTGGTTTTTCATGAACAGGCCAACGCGGTCATCCGCAGTCACGCCTTGTGCGCGCAACCAACCTGCCAGACATGCGGCACGGTTAAAAAATGCTGCGTAATCCGCCACCAATTCGAAACCGTTAAACAATGCCGGGCGTGTCGGTCCGGTCTGCGCTGCGCGTTGCAGCCATAACGCAAGATTCATTCTCTGGTGCCTCCCCTATGCGCAGCAAAACATCGCTGTGCGTCACAGGCAATCAGTAGAAATACGCAACTGCCTCTTTCGCAGTCATTGTTTTCGTTGCATGACAGGGGGATGGACCTTAGCAACATCGCCTTTGAAAACGCGCCCATCGGGCTGTGCATTCTGGAAAATCGCGTGATACGCGGCTGCAACCGGCAATTCGCGGCGATGTTTGGCGGCACCATGGATGACTATTCCAACGCTCCTCTGGCGAATTTTTACCCGTCACCCGAAGATTACGAACGCATCGGCGAACGCAGTTTGGCACAGATGCGCAAAACCGGCCGCTATTCCGATGAACGGGTGATGCGCCGCGCCAATGGTGAATTGTTCTGGTGCCGCGTGCGCGGCCAATCCGTCACCCCCGAGGACCCGTTTTTACGTGGCATCTGGTCCTTTGCCGACCTATCCGAGGACCGCCCGCTGGTCAGCCTGACCACCCGCGAGCGTCAGGTTGCGATCCTGACCTGTCGCGGGCTGACCTCCAAGGAAATCGGCAAGGAACTGGCCGTATCCTTTCGCACAATCGAAGCGCACCGCGCCCGGCTTTTGGAAAAGTTTCAGGCCCGCAAACTGGCCGAACTGGTTGCCAAACTATCAGGCATGCCCCTGTAAAAGCCGCATTTCTGATGCGGGCCGTTGGCTTTTCCCCTCGTATACGGGGGGACGGACGCGAAATACTGGATTGGAAAACGCCGCTTTCGCGTGACGCTGCGATAGGCTAAAAGCGGTGCAGATTTGCAGGTGTGGCGGCGAACCCCGATACACCACAGGCAGAACCGTTCGAGGAAAATATGACAAAAAAGAACCATGATGCGGATGTAGCTTTCATCGAGGCACTGGCCAAACTCCTTCAGGAAAACGAACTGACAGAGCTGGAAGTGATGCGCGAATACGGCGAAGCAGACAGCCTGAATGTGCGCGTCAGCCGCGTTCTGCAAGCGGCCCCCGTGCAGCAGTTTGCAGCCCCCGTGCCCGTGGCGGCCGCCCCTACAGCAGCCGCCCCCGCAGTCGCCGCCACCGAAAGCGCCGATCCCGCCGACCACCCCGGCGCTGTGACTTCGCCCATGGTAGGCACGGTTTACATGCAGCCCGAACCCGGCGCACCGTCATTTGTGACCGTGGGCGCGCAGGTGAAAGAGGGCGACACGATCCTGATCATCGAAGCGATGAAAACCATGAACCACATTCCCGCACCTAAATCAGGCACAGTGAAACGCATCCTTGTCGAAGACGGCGGCGCGGTCGAATACGGTTCGCCGCTCGTGATCATCGAATAAGGGGCGGATATGTTCGATAAAATCCTGATTGCCAACCGGGGCGAAATCGCCCTGCGCGTCATCCGCGCTGCCCGTGAAATGGGCATACAGACGGTCGCGGTGCATTCCACTGCCGATGCAGATGCGATGCATGTGCGCATGGCCGACGAATCCGTTTGTATCGGGCCGAATTCATCGACCGACAGCTATCTGTCGATCCCTGCGATCATCGCGGCATGCGAAGTCACGGGCGCGCAGGCGATCCACCCAGGGTATGGGTTTCTGTCTGAAAACGCGAATTTCGTGCAGATCGTCGAAGATCACGGCCTGACGTTTATTGGCCCGACCGCCGAACACATCCGTGTTATGGGCGATAAAATCACCGCCATCGACACGATGAAGGCGCTTGGCGTGCCCTGTGTGCCCGGGTCGGGCGGCGGTGTGCCCGATCTGGAGACCGCGCAAAAACTGGGTGCCGAAATAGGGTATCCCGTGATCGTCAAGGCCACCGCAGGTGGTGGCGGGCGCGGAATGAAAGTGGCCCAAACTGCGGCGGATATGGCCAGTGCATTCCAGACCGCACGCAGCGAATCCAAGGCCGCATTTGGCAATGACGAAGTATATATCGAAAAATACCTGACCACGCCGCGCCATATCGAAATTCAGGTGTTTGGCGATGGTAAGGGCAAAGCTGTGCATTTGGGCGAACGCGATTGTTCATTGCAGCGCCGCCACCAAAAGGTTTTCGAAGAGGCCCCCGGCCCCAGCATCACAGCACAAGAACGCGCCGCTATCGGGGCCACCTGCGCCGAAGCCGTGGCCAAAATCAACTATGCCGGTGCCGGCACCATCGAGTTTCTGTATGAAAACGGCGAGTTCTATTTCATCGAAATGAACACCCGTTTGCAGGTGGAACACCCCGTAACCGAGGCCATTTTCGGCGTCGACCTTGTGCGTGAACAGATCCGTGTGGCCGAAGGCCTGCCCTTGTCTTTTGGGCAGGACGAACTGGAAATCAACGGTCACGCTATCGAGGTGCGGATCAACGCAGAAAAACTGCCCAACTTCTCGCCCTGCCCGGGAAAAATCTCGGCCTTCCATGCACCGGGCGGTTTGGGTGTGCGAATGGATTCAGCCTTGTATGACGGTTATTCGATCCCGCCATACTACGACAGCCTGATCGGCAAACTGATTGTGCATGGCCGCGACCGCGCAGAGGCTCTGGCCAGATTGAACCGCGCATTGGGCGAACTGATCGTGGACGGGGTGGACACAACCATCCCGCTGTTCCACGCCCTGCTGCAAGAGGATGACATCCACAGCGGCAGCTACAACATTCACTGGCTAGAGCATTGGCTGGAAACAAAATTTAACTAGTTTCAAGTCGACCTCATGCTATGTTCGCGGGCCTTACGGGGCCCGCTTCTCTTTCAACTGCTCAACCGGCCCGGCACCAATATTGCGCTGGCCCGCTTGCGTCCTTCGACACGGTAGTAGTCGCTTAACCCGATACGCGCATCTTCGGGAATACGGGCCCAATCCAGCCATTGTGGCTCTAGCCCGACGGCATCCGCCATGGCTTCCAAAGCAGCGGGACTGGGCAGTTTGCGTATGTCGGGGTGACTTGGCGTTGAAACCAATTGGATGACCGGTTCGTCTGAAATCACAAATTCACCATCCACGATTACCAAGCGCGGTCTAAGGCGCGACACCGCCGCGATCAGCCTGGCGGGGTCGGCGACCTCCTCCAGCACATCAAACAGGGCCACGACATCGTATTGACGATCTGCGGCGACCTCTGCCTCCACCTCCTCCAGATAGCTGGCGCAGCGCAGCTCGATCCGCTCGCGCAACCCCACATCCGGATAGCGTTCAAACCGGCGCACCAACTCTGCGCTGGCTTCGACACCAACAACCTGTAGCGCCCCGGCAGAGGCAAAGGTGTAGCACCATCGCCCGTCTTCGGCCCCAAGATGCAAAACGGAACTGTCGGCCACAACATGACGAAATTCATCAACCAACATTGAATGGCGCGCATGTAGCCGATTCACCATCATCATGCGTTGCGCGTCACCATCTGCTGATCCCGTCATTCACCTGCCCTCGCGCAATTGCTACAGGCGGGGTAACATAGAAATTACAAACAGCCGGTTAAGCCGGAACAACAGGTAGAACACGCTAGATGCAAAGGCCCGAACCAACCCTAACGCCGGAAATTTTACTGCATGGCTATGCATGTGGCATTTTTCCAATGTCCGAACACCGCGACGCCCCTAACATTTTCTGGGTCGATCCCCGCCAACGCGGGGTGCTGCCATTGGCGGGATTTCACATTTCGCGCAGCCTTGCGCGGCGAATGCGCGCCAGCAATTATCAGGTCGCCCTGAACACAAGATTCGCCGAAGTGCTGGATGGCTGCGCCGACCGCGCAGAAACCTGGATCAACGCGGAAATTCGTGAACTTTACATGGGATTGCACCAGATGGGCCATGCGCACTCCCTTGAAATCCTAACCGATGAGGGATTGATCGGCGGGGTTTACGGCGTGTCGCTTGGCGCTGCATTTTTTGGGGAAAGCATGTTCTCACGCCGCACTGACGCATCGAAACTGGCGCTGGCCCATTTGACCGACCATCTGCAAAACACCGGTTTCACCTTGTTTGATGCCCAGTTCATTACCGATCACCTGGCATCCCTTGGCGCCACAGAAATCAGCCGCGCCGAGTATCATGCCTTGCTGTCCGGCGCAGTGACGTTAGAGGCTGATATAAACGCAAAACCACTGCTGCAGACGGGTCAAGAGGTCTTGCAGCGCAAAACCCAAATGTCATAACGCGGGTGATCCAAGGCGTTCAACGCAGGGGCTGATGCCACCATCCAGCCGCTGAACAACGGGTCAACCTGAACACCGTCGCGGATGGTAATAAATGCGAAAGCATCGCCAGACGGGTCGCCTTCGGGGTAACGGCATTCGCCCATATCCACCTGCATCCGGCCCAATCGCGCCGAACTGCCGTTGCGCATTTCAATGTCTGTGGTGATGCCGTTCACCTTGTCCAGCCCGCGCAATACTGCTCCGGTGCCCTTGTCCGACGGTTCTTGCGCCAGAACAGGGCCAGAAAAACAGATTGCGACAGCAGCAAAGAGGGCACGTATCATTGCGCCGCATCCCCACCCGAAACAAATTTCAATAGCAGGGAAATCAAACTGACGGAGCCTTGGGTATCTTCGATTTCGGCCCCGGATTCCAGATTGAACGGCGATCCGCCCGGCATGATTTCAACGAAGTTTCCACCAAGCAGACCCTCGGAGGAGATCACGATCGCACTGTCGTCCGGTATGTCGATCCCGGTTTTGACATTGATTTCAGTGTCGGCGCGAAAGGTCTTCGGGTTCAGCTCGATGGCTGTGACCGCGCCGATTTTCACACCGGCAAGGCGCACATCACTGCCGACCGACACGCCTTCAAGCGAGCGGAAAGAGGCCGTGAGCGGGTAGCCCGACGATGTGGCGCCGGACAGGCCCGCCGCTTGCGCGGCGTAGACGATAAACCCTACAGCAACCGCCAAAACCACGCCGCCAACTATGATTTCGCTTTTGTTTTCAGACATTTAATATGCGCCCTATTCTGGCGTCCACGCCTCGTAATCGCTACGCTTGACCGGAGCAGCACTGCGCAATGATCCGGCGGGCGCATAGGCCAGGGGTGTTCCGGTCAGGTTTTCCTGATGTGGTTTTTCCCATGCCTTATGGGGCAACGGCGTATTTTGAGGGGTGGCCTGATAGGTATGATGCAACCATCCATGCCAATCCGCGCTAACGCGACTGGCCTCGATCTCGCCATTGTAAATCACCCAACGGCGCTTGCCGTCTTTGGTCTGATAAAAACAGTTGCCTTGCGCATCTTCGCCCACCTTCTGGCCCTTGCGCCAGGTATACAGCTGGGTGTTCAGCGTTTGCCCGTTCCACCATGTGAACGCGCGCAGAACAGTGTTGAGAATGCCCATGGGAACCTCCGCAATATCTCTGCTTTGGATATGGACCAAATATTGCCAAAGGTCCAGTGGCGACACCACCTTGCGGACGTTGGAAAGCGCACGATTGAACCTGTTTCGGCAAGAAACGCGCAAGGTTTTCCCTATGGCGGCCTGCGTTCATGCAAAAGGGCGCCCCCTTGACCGGAGCGCCCCTTTGAATGTCGATACGAGAGAAAGATCAGCCCGCAGTTGCGCCTTTTTCTTTGGCTTCGGCATAGATCATGAGCGGCGCAGCAGACGAGGTCGCAGCCTCTTCGTTTACGACGACCTCTACCACTTCATCCTTGCCGGGCAATTCGAACATGGTGTCCAGCAAGATGTCCTCTAGAATAGAGCGAAGCCCGCGCGCACCTGTTTTCCGCTCGATCGCACGGCGCGCAATCGTGTTCAGCGCATCATCGGTGAATGTCAGTTGCACATCCTCCAACTCGAACAAGCGTTGATACTGCTTAACCAGTGCATTTTTGGGTTCGGTCAGGATCGTGACAAGCGCTTCACCATCCAGATCTTCGAGTGTGGCAATCACAGGCAAACGGCCCACAAATTCGGGAATCAAGCCGAATTTCAACAGGTCTTCTGGCTCCAACTCCTGGAACAGTTCACCAACTCGACGCTCCTCGGGGTCTTTCACATCGGCACCAAAGCCCATGGCAGACCCTTTGCCGCGCTGCGCAATGATCCGGTCCAGACCGGCAAAGGCACCACCGCAAATGAACAGGATGTTCGTCGTGTCCACTTGCAAGAATTCCTGCTGCGGATGCTTGCGCCCGCCCTGCGGAGGCACAGATGCAACCGTGCCTTCCATCAGTTTCAGTAACGCCTGCTGAACGCCCTCGCCCGAAACGTCACGTGTAATCGAAGGGTTTTCCGATTTACGGGTAATTTTATCTACTTCGTCGATATAAACGATGCCGCGCTGCGCGCGTTCCACATTATATTCCGACGATTGCAGCAACTTGAGGATGATGTTTTCCACATCCTCGCCCACGTAACCTGCTTCGGTCAGGGTCGTCGCATCGGCCATGGTGAACGGAACATCCAAAATCCGAGCAAGTGTCTGCGCCAAAAGCGTTTTACCACAGCCCGTTGGACCGATCAGCAGGATATTCGATTTCGACAATTCGATATCACCACCGGATTTCTGGGCATGATTCAACCGTTTATAATGGTTGTGAACCGCCACCGACAGCACCCGCTTGGCCTTGGCCTGCCCAATCACATAGTCATCAAGCACCGTGCAGATATCAATCGGCGTCGGCACCCCGTCCGAAGACTTCAAACCGGCCGATTTCGTCTCTTCACGGATGATATCCATGCAAAGCTCGACACATTCATCACAGATGAACACGGTCGGCCCAGCGATCAGCTTTCGCACCTCATGCTGGCTCTTGCCGCAAAAGCTGCAATAAAGCGTATTTTTGCTGTCGCTGCTGGAATTATTCGCCATCTCGTCCCTTTCAGGCCCCGCCTCGCGTCATAGCGGCCATCCTAACCGTCTATGACAAGTCTAAGACAGGGCTTGGCCCGCCACAATGTGAAAATTGCTCCGCTCCTGTGAAAGAGCGGAGCATTATGTATTAGCTCTCGTCGTCATCCGCCTTGGCGCGGCTTGCGACGATTTCGTCGATCAGCCCCCAATCCTTGGCTTCCTCCGGCGACATAAAGTTGTCACGCTCCAACGCAGCTTCGACCTTTTTCAGGGTCTGACCGGTGTGCCTGACATAAATCTCGTTCAAACGGGTTTTCAACTTTTGGGTTTCTTGCGCATGGATCATGATATCCGTCGCCTGGCCCTGATACCCGCCGGACGGTTGGTGAACCATCACGCGGCTGTTGGGCAGCGAAAATCGCATTCCGGCCTCCCCTGCGGTCAACAACAGCGACCCCATAGAAGCCGCCTGCCCGATCACAAGTGTCGAAACCTTGGGTTTGATGTATTGCATCGTATCATAGATCGACAGCCCGCTGGTCACCACGCCACCGGGCGAGTTGATATACATCGAAATTTCCTTGGACGGGTTTTCCGCTTCCAGGTGCAAAAGCTGCGCCACGATCAGGCTGGACATGCCATCATGCACCGGCCCGCTAAGAAAAATAATCCGCTCCTTCAAGAGGCGCGAAAAAATGTCATAAGCCCGCTCGCCCCGGCTGGTTTGCTCAACCACCATCGGAACAAGGGTATTCATATATACGTCAAGAGGGTCTTTCATATGTCCGCCTGCCTGCTGCTGTCTTCACATCAATAGTCGCGATGTCCTAATGGAGTCTTAGTGGCGCGCCCAAGCAGTCGCAAGGGGCGGCGGTTGTTTTCCGCGCAAACCCGGCGACCAGATGGCGAAAAACCCTTGTATAGACCGTGAATAGTAAAAATGGCCCCGCCAAAGCGAGGCCAGAATTATTTGAATTCAAATCGCGGCGACTGCACGAAAAACCATGAAATACACGGCCAGAGGGTCGATTTACCGTGAAACAGATTTCAAATATTCCGTGATTGCGGCGATGTCCGCATCCTTTTTCAGGCCGGCAAAGGACATTTTGGTGCCTTTCACAAATGCCTTGGGCTTGCTCAGGAAAGCTGCCAGATTTGCATCGTCCCAAATCATGCCCTCTGCCCCCATCTCTGCCATGGTTTTGGAATATTTGAACCCGTCTACCATCCCGATTCTGCGGTCATGGATGTCGTTCAAGATCGGGCCGGTCTTGTTTTTGGCGCTGTCGCCGACCTGATGGCAGGCCTTGCATTTCTTGAAAACCTTTTCACCTTTGGCAACCAAATCTTCATCCAATGCGGCCATAGTCGGGCGCACTTCTGCTGGCGCTTCTGCTTCTTTCTGCTGCTTTTCCGGCTCCTTGGTTGCCTCTGGTGCGGTTTCATCCCCGCTATGGTCCGGTGTCACATCCAGGACGGCTGCCCGCATCGTGATCTTCACATCCGTCTTGCAATCGGACATGCAGGGCGTAGTCCAAAACGACTTTTCCGCGACCTCGCGGTCATCCACTATGAACCCGTCCGCATTGGGCATCTCGACCTCTAGAAAATTCTCGGAGGATAGCACGAAATCATCATCCACCAGATCGTTGGAATACAGGATATAGGCCACGATGGCATAGGTGTCGTTTGCACTCAGGCTTTGCGCATTGCCAAACGGCATGGAGCGATGCACATAATCAAACGCCGTGGACAGATATGGCCAATAGGAACCCACTGTTTTCAATGGGTCTTTTCTATTCAGCGTGTCCCGGCCACCGGCAAGCTTGGGCCAGTTGTCCACGCCTTCGGCAAATTCGCCGTGACACACGGCGCAGGTTTCCGAAAACAGCATTTCACCATCCTCGACCGATCCCGACCCTTCGGGCAGGCCCGTGCCATCAGGGCTGACATCCACATCCCATGCCGCGATTTCTTCGGGCAGGGCCGCACGCCCCAATCCCATTTTACCGGCTAAGGCAGGCGTGGCAAAAATGGCGGCTAACGTGGCCCCGACAACAAGTTTACGATACTTCGACATTTTCCGCCTCTCCGCTTGCGTTGACCCACCAGGTCTGGATGCAGTTGTTGTGATAGATCGAGTTTTCACCACGCACCGCACGCAACTGTGTTTTGGTCGGCTGCACATACCCCGTTTCATCCATGGCCCTGCTTTGCAGGAACATTTCCTCGCCCTTCCATGTGGTATCCAGATAGAACCGGGTCATCGCCATCGGCTGTCCCGGGTTGGCCAAACGTGCGGTTTCCCATGTCTTGCCGCCGTCTTTGCTCACATCCACACGGGTGATTGCGCCGCGCCCAGACCATGCCAAACCGGTGATCACCAGCGGGCCGTGTCCGTGCCGGATCGGCGCTTGCGGGCTGGGGCTGGTCACGACCGATTTCGCGTCCATCACCCAGGTCCATTTACGGCTGGTGCCATTTTCCAACGTGTCAGTGTATTTGCTGGTTTCCTCGCGGCTTTGCACCGCTTGGTCCATAACCTCGATCCGGCGGATCCATTTGACCCACATATTGCCTTCCCAGCCCGGCACGACCAAACGCACGGGATACCCGTGCTCTTTGCGCAGCGCCTCGCCGTTGGCCTTGAACGCAATGATGCAATCGTCCAGTGCCTTTTCCATCGGGATCGAGCGTCCGTTCGATGACGCATCCGCGCCTTCGACATAGACCCATTTATCCGTCAGGTCGCCCGCCGCATCCAATCCCGCCTCTTCCAGCAGGGTGCGCAGGGTAACACCGCTGTATTCCATGTTGTGGATCATGCCATGGGTAAACTGCGCACCGTTCAACTGTGCGCCCGCCCATTCCATGCCGGTATTGGCCGCGCACTCCAGAAAATAGGTGCGGTTCACACGCGGGAACCGTTCCAGATCTTCATAGGTGAACACCAACGGCTGATCGACCAACCCGTTGATCATCAAACGATAATCTTCTTTCTTCAGCTCGATCGCACCTGAATGGTGGCGTTCAAACGCGCAGCCCTGTGGCGTGATCGTGCCATCCAATGCGTGAATGGGTGAAAAGTTGATCGAACTGATTGTATCCGCGGTCAGCCATTCCACATTACGGCGGATCACATCGCCCTCATACTGGATCGGCAGCCCATAGGGCGACGCATCCACCCCATCGCCAAGCCCCTGCGCCCATGGCTGTTTTTCCGTGATCAACGGGTCTGCGCCCTCGGCCTGGGCCAAGGTCACACCGGCCAAAGTGCCCCCCGCAGCCAACGATCCCTTTAGGAACGCGCGGCGCGAGGAATTGCCCTTGAAGCTGACTGTCATCTGTCTCTGCCTCCTTAAAACATCAAATTCGCTTGTGTGAATTCGATAGAGATGGAAATTTCCCGAAATGGTCGCAGGCGCCTTAGGCGCCCACCACCGTTACGCTGTTGTTGGGAGCGACCGAAACGGTGCCCTGCTTGCGGATATGGTTCTCTACCACATCCCAAATCTGCGGGCCTTCGGTGCCCTCGTTGACGCTGGCCCAACCGGCGACCACGTAATTCTTTGACGGGTCGATCGCCTCGCCGGTTTTCAGCAGGGTCAATTCGCTGACGCGTTCGCCCTGTTTCTTGTTGATGTCGATTTTGTAGCCCATGCCACCAATGCGCACCATATCGCCGCCCTGTTGGTAATAGGGATCGGTATTGAACAGGTTGTCGGCCACGTCCTCCAGAATGACATGGATAAATTCACCCGTCATTTCAGTGCGATATGCCTCTCCGTAGGACATCGAGGTCACGTTCCAGATGTCCTCGCGGGTGATGTCCTGACCGGGCAGGATCGACGGCCCCCACCGCACACCGGGCGACATGGCGATATCAGCCTCGCGCTCGGACAGCAGCGCATCGCATATCAGATCATCCCATGATCCGTTGAAATTGCCGCGTCGGTACAACAGGTCTTCGGTCTGGCCGATCACCTCTTTCATGGCGTCCTCGTGCGGGGCGCGCTCTGTCTCGATCACCGCGGCCACCTCGGCATCCGGCGCGATCACATCTGAAAAAATCGGGATCAGCTTGTGGCGGAACCCCATCATGCGGCCATCACGCACATCCAGATCGACGCGGCTGACAAATTTGCCGTTCGACCCTGACGCGATGATAATGGTTTCGCCCACCAACACCGGTTCGGGCAGTGCATCATGGGTATGGCCCGACAGGATCACATCAATGCCAGTCACATTGCCCGCCATCTTCTTGTCCACATCAAACCCGTTGTGCGACAGCAGCACAATCAGTTCGGCACCGGCGGATTTGGCTTCATTCACCATCGCCTGCATGTTTTCCTCGCGGATGCCGAATGAATATTCGGGAAACATCCAGCGCGGATTGGCAATCGGCATATAGGGAAAAGCCTGCCCCAGCACCGCTATTTTGACTCCGCCACGTTCGAATATTTCATAGGGTTTGAAATTTTCCGACGGTTCATCCCATTCCGCATCGAAAATATTCTGCCCCAGTGCCGCAAATGGCAGGCCCGCGACCAGTTCATCCACACGGGTCGACCCCAGCGTGAATTCCCAGTGAAAGGTCATCGCATCCGGTTTCAGGGCGTTCATCACGTTGACCATATCCTGGCCTTGCGTGTGATAGCAGGTGTAGGATCCATGCCATGTGTCGCCGCCATCCAACAGCAAGGCATCAGGGCGTTCCGACCGGATGGCATTGATCACGGTGGCGACACGGTCCAGGCCGCCAACCTTGCCGTAACCCTGCGCCAGGGCAGAAAAATCGTTATATGTCAGCGCATAAGCCGAAGGCGATCCATCGCTAATCCCATACATCTTGCGAAAATCCGCGCCGGTGACATGCGGCACCTGCCCCTTGGCATCGCCCACACCAATGTTGATTTCCGGTTCGCGGAAATAGATCGGTTTCAGTTGCGCATGGATGTCGGTGATATGGATCAGCGACACATTCCCGAAGGTATCAAATTTCAGCAAATCGTCTTGCGTCAGCTTTTGCTGGGCAGCCAAACGCGCCCAATTGCCAAAACCCGATGCGCCCGTCATTGCGGCTGCGGCCATGGAGACCTGAAGAAAATCGCGGCGAGAGATCATATCCCGATGCTCCGATAGGTTAAAGTTATCCCGACCCCTTGCCAGCCAAGGCAATGGTTCGCCCTAAAAAGGGCGGCTTTTCAATACATTACAAGCAGCTCCGGGGCGGCATCCCGCCCCGGACAATGATCAGTTACGCACCGATGGTGCCTCGACCGACAGGCCGTTCCCACGGCTGGCGACATATAATTCCAGCGCCACAAACTCGGGGCTGCCCGGGCTGTAGGTTTCGGCGCGGGTGTCGCGCACGCAGCCCTTGAACCGCGCATGCACGCTGTTCAGCTTGGCGTTTTTCAGGCGATAAACCGGGAAACCGTTGGTCTGGCCCTGGCTCAGGTGATCGGCGCGGATCATATTGCCGTAATTGTCTTCGTGGCAATTGGCGCAGGACAAATCCAACTGGCCCGTGCGGGTGTAATACAGATCCTTGCCCTGCTCCCAGACGGATTGCGCGCCACCGTCAATGGCCACATTCATGGGCAATCCGCGCGATTGCAGTGAAATCAGCGCGGCCATATTGGTCATGTCGCCGCCGGTATATTTCCACTCTTCAGCTTCCATATTGCTGGTGCGGCAATCGTTGATCTGCATTTCCAGCGTGCGCACCTCGCCTGCGGCTTCGTTCCACTTGGGATATACCGCACGCACGCCCGCCATGCTTTCCGGCCCGTCATGGCAGGAAGCACAGGATTTTTCCGCAGCCCCGTCAACCTTGGCCCAGCTTTCGACGGCCTGATCGACAAAGATCATGCCGGGGTTGTCGAAATCATCCATTTCCATGGCTTGCGTGCCATCATCACGGAAATGCCAGCCCGAAATCACCTCGCTCAGCGCGCCATCCAGATGCGCCGGCGCGGTGGTTTTTGTCACGATTTCCGTTTCACCGTTGATGACCAGCTTGTCGTCATCCGCATCAGCGAATGCACTGGCCGGAACCGACAGAAGCAGCGCGGCAACCGCCGTTTTTGCTATGTTTTTCATGTGCGTCCTCCCTTTGGCTTTCCTGCCCCAATTGATCCGGGACAGGTTGCTATTGCTTGATGTCAGCCGACGGCGATCGATTTGGTTTCGGTGTAAACCGAACCGTCATCATCATACCATGTGAACACCATGTCGCCCGCTTCGGGGATCACCGCCTCGAATTCGAAATACGGGTTGGTCGAAATCGCCGCTTCCATCGCCACTTCGATCACCGGCTTGCCGTTAAATTCGCAGGTAAAGCGGTTGATGATCGAACGCGGAATGACAGAGCCATCCTTGTTTTTGCGCTGACCCGATTCCATCTGGTGGCTGATCAGGGTCTTGATCGTAACGGCCTCTCCGGCGGATGCCGATTTGGGGGCCTTGACGCGGGGTTTTACACCTTCTGCCATGTTTTCAGTCTCCTCTGATTAGCCGCCGCAGCCGCCGATGGTGACCTTGACGGTCGAAGACGCCTTGGCAAAGCTGCCATCGGCCAATTTGGCAATCGCCACAACATCCTGCGTGCCAGCAAGCCGGATACGGGTCGATGCGGAATGCGCGCCCGCCAGTTCGCCGAACTTGAATGTGGCGACGCCGGGCGTGGGGTTGCCGGTGGCCAGCACCATGATTTCAACCGCGCCTTCGGATTCCACCGAAATCGGCACCGTGTTGCCGTTTTCGGCGATTTCGGGCGCGGTCAGGGTGACCCCGCCTTCGGCCAGATCGGCACCGCCTGTGAATGCCGCAATGGCATCATCCGCTGCGGCAAGGGCACGGAACGGCAGAACGGTCATCGCCGCAGCTCCCAGCCCTAGCGCAAGCGTGTCACGTCTCGAGAATTGCATAGTCGTCTCCTTAATTCCTGTCGCCTTATGCGATCACTCTTCTTTCAGAGTCATCAAAAACGCGACCACATCTTCGATCTGCTGAGCAGACAGCAGCGGGTCCAACGGGCCGCTTGCAGCCTTGCCTGTATAGCCATCCCCGGCACGGACAAAGCCGTCGACCTTATAATACGCGGGCATCATCGTGCCCTCGTAGGTCAGCTTGGCATTGCTCAGGATGCCACGCAGCTCTGCTTCGTTCCAGCGGTCGCCAACACCATCCAGCATCGGTCCGATATTGCCCTGAAACGGCACGTCCGACAGGGCTGAAATCTGGTGGCACGCCACGCAGTTGCCCTGTTTTTTGTCGCCCACGATCCTGGCGCCCGTTTCGGGGTTTCCCGCAGTGCCGCTTAGCGATGCGTCAACTGCGCCATCTTCGGTGAAAACCACGTCGCCGGGTGCGACAGGGTTGGCGATTGCCGCCCCCGCAGCCAGCATCGCGGCCACCGTCAAAGTTGAAAGCCTCATGTTTCCTCCCTTGGCTACCATTTGTATCTTTAGGTTAGCTTGGCATACCGTAGTCCACCGCGCCGCCGCTTCGCAAGAACAAATTCACAAAAATGAATTTACAAATGCGTTTCAGGCCGCCCGGCGCAGCACGTCATGCGTTATTGTTCCAATGTGCGGGCCAGATATTTCTGGAATGGCTCATCGCCCGAATACCCCTTTTCTTTGACCCACCGCAGCAACGCCAGCGTGGTCCCCTTGCCAAAGGCACCGGGCATTTGCACCACCGCTACCTTATTCGCCGGGGCCGTTTCGGCAACCTCTTGCGGAAAGAACATCATGGTCGGGGTGAACATCACACCCCATTTGCGCACCATATCCTTTTCCGACAGGGTTTCACCATCGAAATCCGTCACTTCGGTATCGCCGAACATATTGATCTGGATAAAGAAATAGTTATCCCCGATGAATTTGTCGATGACCGGATCGGGGAACACCTCTTCGTGCATTTTGGTGCAATAGATGCAGCCGCGCTGCTCGATGATGATCGCCAGCCGCTTGCCTTCGGAATTTGCCTCGGCCAGATCGTCGTTCAAATCCTTGAACGTGTCGCGCATCCACGCAGTCTTGTGCAGCCCGTCATCGCCCAGTTCCGCCGCAATTGCCGGCACCGCAATGCCCCAAACCGCGACCACGGCCAAAACCAACTTCAACATCTTGTTTACTCCTGTTTTGCGTTCAACCCAGCGAAACGAATCCGGGAAACGCCCGAATCATCCAATCCGCGATCAGCGTCACACCATTTGTCGCAATCAGCACGGCGAAAACGATGAGCATGACCCCCATCACCTTTTCTACATAGCCCAGATATTTCCGGTTTCGCTGCATCCATGACAGGAACGGGCGCGCAAACAGCGCCGCAACAACAAACGGCGAAGTCATTGCCAAACCGTAAACCAGCAACAGCAAACCGCCCTGCCAGATGTTCCCCATGCCGCTGGCGACCATCAGGATCGACGCCAAGGCCGGACCAACGCAGGGCGTCCAGCCAAATCCGAACGCCAGCCCCATCACATAGGCGCCCAGCATCGTGGTGGGTTCGGCTTTGCTCTCCATGCGCGCCTCGCGATACAAAAAACCGATTTTGAAAATCCCCAGAAAATGCAGGCCGAACAGAAACAATATCGCCGCCGCGACATAGCTAAGCGGCTGTTTCCACTGTGCGAATGCCGTGCCCAGCGCAGTGGCCCCCATGCCCAACATGACGAAAATTGATGTCACGCCCAGCGCAAAACACACCGCCGACAGCAGCAACCGCCGCTGCGCCCCGGGGGCGATTTGCCCGTCGCCGCGCAGTTCTGCCATGGAAATTCCCGCCATATAGCTTAGGTAAAACGGCACCATCGGCAAAATACATGGCGTGAAAAAACTCAGCAATCCGGCGATGGCCGCACCGGCAAAGGAAATATCCAGCATGAAAGGGGGTTCCTTGATTAATTCACATATTCAGATTACGTTATGGGATAAGTTTTCGTCAATCGGGTTGATGATGCACCACCTATTTAGATCGCTGCTGTTGATTGTCACCATGCTGCCTGGCCTTGCCAGCGCGGCAGAACTGGTCATGGTCGAACGTCAGGGCTGTCACTATTGTATTGCCTGGAAAGAAGAGATCGGCCCCGCCTACCCCAACACTGCCATGGGCCGGTTCGCCCCGCTGCGCATGGTGGATATCGCCGATGCGCCCCCTGATGGCGTCACCTTTACCCGCCCCGCCGTTTTTACGCCCACCTTTGTTCTGGTGCAGGACGGTCGGGAACTGGGCCGGATCGAAGGCTACCCCGGCGATAATTTCTTTTGGGGCATGTTGGAAATGATGTTGCGGTCGAAAACGGGCTTTGATGGCGACAGTTAGTTCTTTTGTCGCGAAAACGCTGCGAAAAACTGGACCTTCGGGTGTTTGACACTGTAAAACACCCCAACCGGAAAAGATCATGGCATGAAGGATACGGGCATGGGATTGCCAGTCTTTGATAGCGCCATCTCGGATGACGAGATGGACCGTATCGTCGAGAATGCGACCAACGCGTCGAATTTCCTCAAGGCGGTCAGCCACGAGGGGCGGCTGATGATCCTGTGCCATCTGGTGTCAGGCGAAAAATCCGTCACCGAACTCGAGGAACTGCTGTCCGCCCGTCAGGCCGCCGTCAGCCAGCAACTGTCCCGCCTGCGTCTGGAGGGGCTGGTAACACCCCGCCGCGATGGCAAAGCGATATATTATCGTTTGGCGGACGACCGCCCCAAACGTATACTCGAATTGGTATATGATCTGTTCTGTGCCTGATCCCGGGGTCTGACACGATCTCCGGGCCGATCTGGGCGCGCATGAACAGGCTGGTTCGTGCCGGTTTTTCCGGCGACGGAGGCGAGCCATCAAAAAAGCAGGGGGAGGAAACGCCATGCTGGATTGGTTGAGCGACGATATGCTTGTGGCCCTGATCGGGCTTGGGGGCGGGCTTTTGCTGGGCTTGGCCGCACGACTGGGCCGTTTCTGCACCATGGGCGCAATCGAGGATCTGTTATATGGCGGGTCCGACACGCGGATGCGTATGTGGGTGCTGGCGATCGGCCTGTCCGTCATCGGCGTTTTCGCCTTGTCGGCTCTGGGAATGGTGAACACCGCACAATCCTATTACCTGTCAATCCGCTGGATGCCCGTTGCCGCGGTTTTGGGTGGATTGATGTTTGGCTACGGCATGGCCTTGGCAGGCAACTGTGGTTACGGCTCCATCGCGCGGCTTGGTGGTGGCGATATGCGTGCCTTTGTCATTGTGCTGGTGATGGGCGTATCCGCCTATGCGGTGCTTTCTGGCCCTCTTGCCCAACTGCGGATCACCCTGTTTCCACAGGCGGATGTGGTCAATGACCTGCCGCCGGGCTTTGCCCATTTCATCGGTGCGACCACGGGCCTGCCCGTCGAAACGATCGGGATATTCATCGGCGCCAGCATTGCATTTGCGGCCCTGGCATCGCGCCCGTTTCTGGCCCGGCCTGTTTCGATTTTCTGGTCGGCCGTCGTGGCCTTGGCCGTGGTTTCGGGCTGGCTTGGCACGTCTTGGGTGGCCAATGGCGGGTTTTCCGATTTGCCCGTGGTATCGCACAGCTTTTCCGCACCGGTCGGGGAAACCCTGCTTTATGCCATGACGGCCTCGGCGCGTGCGCCATCCTTTGCCGTGGGATCGGTGACGGGCGTCATCATCGGGGCTTTCATCGGGTCATTGATAAAGGGCCATTTCCGCTGGGAAGCCTGCGAGGACCCCCGCGAGTTGCGCCGCCAGATCACCGGTGCCTCCCTGATGGGGGCAGGCGCGGTTCTGGCACTTGGTTGCACCATCGGTCAGGGGCTTTCGGCCTTTTCCATGCTGGCATTCTCCGCGCCGCTGACCTTTGCCGCCATTTTTGCCGGTGCGGCCTTTGGCCTGCGCCAGTTGATCGAAGGGTTCCAACCGGCAGAATAACGACAAGCCGGCGCAATCAAAACGCCTGACAAAACAAACCATGTGAAAATGCCGGATGCCCGATCTCTTGGCCGCCCCCGATCCCATGTCCTTGGCACCATGGGCGACCGAATTACCAAGCGCGCCGCCCGCCTGATAGGCCTTTGGCGTCTCTGCCTTCAGACCGCCCAAACCCTGCCACAGCATCCTTGCCCGCCTGCCACATGCGGCTAGGCCACTGGCTGACCTCTTCTTTTCGGGCGCGGCAGGGGCTGCGCTCGCAGGGGTTGCGGCAGGCACCGCAGGGGTGTTGCCGGCATCTTGGGCGGCGTCTTGGATTTCTTCGGGCATACTCTGTCCCTCCATTGTGGCCGGGGTGGCCTCGTGATGGCCGCCACCGGCAGCCGTGATGACGCCAGAAACGGGCGTCGGTTGATGCGCCGCCATCGTCGCGGCAACTGCCCGACGCATGGTGGCGAAATTCTGGGTTGCGCGTTGCATCGCCGCGGCGGGCACAAGGTCGCGCGCCATCTGCGCCAGACCGGATTCCTGCGCAGGCGCATCACCTTCGTCGATGACGCCATCGGCAACACCCGCATCGCCCGGCAGATGGCGCAATGCCGCGATCGCCAGATCTGTGCGATCCGCTTCGCGCAGCTGGCCGGTGCGGGCCTTTAATGCAACCGACAGCGCACAAACACCAAAAGCAACATCCGATGATCTGATCACAATTTGCCCTCCAATTCGTCCAACCGGTGCGCCAGCTTGCGCAATTGCCTGGCCATGCCCGGTGCGATGTGCCCGGAAAACAACGGGCGCCTGTCCCTGACATGCACCGCTTCCCCCGCGATCAGGGCGAATGTCACGCCGTTGTCAGGGTGGTCGCAAATCTCAAAGGTGATGTGCCCCACCTTGAACGGCTCGCGCCGCGCATGCACAGGATCAGGGTGTCGGTTGCGGGTCTTGATCGAATGCGAACTCATGCGCGCCACCAAAGCGGCCCCATGCCACCGTCCTTGTTCTCGGGTTTAAGACACGAACACGCGATTTTATCAGCCGCACCAACCGTCCGGTGCTTGATTCCGGCTATCGAACCACTGCTCAACCCGTGGCGCTTGTCCCCCGTCACGGCCAGCAGACCGGACACAATGGTCCGGAACTTGATACGCGAGGGTGCGCCGCGATTGGGCAATGACCGCATACAACACAAAGACCACGCTTAGGCGCATCAGGGAGGGTTCGCCAGAAAGTGGGCGCGCCTGCGAAGAGGGCTGGAAAAAGCTACTCACCCACGTTGGCAAAACCAAGGCCGACGACGAACCCATTGACGTGCTGACCGTGCTGGACAGCAACGGTTTGGATGATGCGCTCTGGGTGATTTCATACGCAATGCCGGATGATCGCCTGAACAGGCATGTCGCTGCGTGGTGCGCTGAACGGTCACTGCATCTGTTTGAGGCCAAATACCCGAACGACGATCTGCGTCCAGATGGGGGAGGCGTGACGATGGGCGCACAAATTCAAATCGTGAACATTCCCGTCGATGATCTACAACGCATGATCCGCGCCGCCGTGCGCGAGGAAATTGGCAAAGCCAAGGAAAAGCCGGAACCGGGCTGGCTGACTGTTGCGCAGGCTGCGGTGCAGAACCAATGCAGCCCCGCCACCATCAACCGATGGGTGAAATCAGGGGCATGGGTGGCAAAAGGGGCCGGAAAATCGCGGCGGGTGAGAGAGGCCTAGCCCAGCCGATCTGCCACGCTTTCCGGCTCCGCCTCATAATAGACCATCAGCATATTCAAATCACTATGGCCGATCATCTTGGCCAGCTCCAATGGAACGAGAATCTTAGACAGCCGCGTGACTGCCTCATGGCGACTGTCGTGAAATGTCAGCCCCTTCACTTTCGCCTTGGCCTTGATCTGCCTAAAGTTAGCATCAAGCTGCGCAGACGACAGGCCAAACAGCCGCTCCGATGGGGGCAGCACGGACAGGATGCGCCGCGCTTCTGTTGACAGCGGAACGTCTCGTGAGGTGCCGTTTTTGGTTAGTTCCAGGTGCGCAACCTTACCGGACACATCTTCCGCCCGAAGGCCGACAATCTCCCCGGCCCGCATTCCCGTTTCAATGGCGAACAGAAACGCCAGCCAGCACCGCCCCTTCACCTTGGTCGGATCGTCACCTGCTTGCTTTGCCATGCGCTCAAGTTCATCAGCGGATGGCCTGCGATCACGCGGCTTTGGCTTCAATGGCTTTCTGACGCCCCTAATAGGGCTGACCCTGACCAATCCCCACTCCTGCGCCGCCACGGCCAGCACAGACGACATGAGCTGCATTTCGCGGATCACTGAACCAGCCGAAACTTCCGCCAAACGCTCGTCACGCCATGCCGCGAAATCCTTTGGTTCCAGATCGCAGACCCGCTTGGCACCGATAGACCCGCGCCCGATCTTGGCAAGTCGGATCTCCTCCCAGCGTTTTCCGCGTTTTTTGGGGCTGACCTCCCGCGCGTATCGGTCCAGCACATCCCTGAACAGATCACGCGATTCCTTGCCCGCGCCTGCGTCGATTATCTTGGCCTCTTCGGCGGCGGCCAGTCGCGGGCCTCCTGCTTGGTCGGCCACATTTTGGACTTTCGAATCCCGGCACGGACGATCTCTGCGCGCCACTTCTTCCCGACCTTGCGAAACGTCGCCATCCGATTTCCACCACGCATTGCGTAAATTTTGCGTAACGTGGTGCGCGGAGGTGCATCTAAACAAGTCGAAATGCGCGAATTTGCGTTGATTTGCGTCAGAATGCGTTGGAAGTGGTGCGGCCGGAGAGACTCGAACTCTCACGGGTGTTACCCCACAGCGACCTCAACGCTGCGCGTCTACCATTCCGCCACGGCCGCACGTGATCAGGTATCCGGTAGGTGACGGGCGTATAGCTTTCCCCCGCCGCGTTGTGAAGAGTATATTTGCAAGAATTACACCCTCCTACCGGCGCTTGCCCTTGCCCGCCCCCCCCTTTCGGTCCCCGGCCGAAACCGCGCCTGACGCCTTGCGGTTATGGCGCAGGGTTCCCTTTATTTCCGGCGCAGGTTAATTGATGGCCCAGGACAGGGGGAACGCCGAATGGTGGACTGGATCATTTCCGACGGGCTGACCGATTACGAAACCGCCTGCGCGTATATGGAAGAACGCGCCGCCCAAATCGCGGCAGGCACGGCGCCAGAGGCAATCTGGCTGCTGGAACACCCCCCTTTGTATACCGCTGGCACCTCGGCCAGACCTGCCGATCTGACAGCCCCCGACCGATTTCCCGTCCATATGTCAAAACGCGGCGGGCAATATACCTATCACGGGCCGGGGCAACGGGTGGCCTATGTCATGCTGGATGTGGGCAAGCGTGGCCATGATGTGCGCCGTTTTGTGCAGCAACTGGAACAATGGGTGATCAGCACGTTGGACCGTTTCAACGTCAAGGGAGAGATTCGCGAAGGCCGCGTCGGGGTCTGGGTGGCGCGCAATGACAAACCCCTGACCGCCACAGGCGCCCCGGCCGAAGACAAGATCGCCGCCATCGGCATCCGCCTGCGCAAATGGATCAGCTTTCACGGTATTTCTATCAATGTCGAACCGGATCTGGATCATTTTTCCGGTATCGTGCCCTGCGGAATAACCGAACACGGGGTAACAAGTCTGATTGATCTGGGCCTGCCCGTCGGCATGGATGACCTGGATATCGCGCTGCGACACAGCTTTGAGCAGACATTCGGGGACAAACCAAAGGATAGCCCGCTATAAAACCGCAAAGCCCGCAAGATTACGCCATGCGACATTAGTGCAGGGTGAATTCATCTTTAATTAGGGCATATCAAGGGATATCACTGCGAAAGAACGCGCAAACCCATCTGGAACATCTGGAGAGGCAGACCATGAAAACACTTATGACCATCGCCGCCGCCACGCTGGCATTCGCCACCCCCCTATTGGCCGAAAGCCACGCCGCCATGGGTGACGCCGACGCAGGCGAAAAAGGATTCAAGAAATGCAAATCCTGCCACATGATCGCCAATGGCGACGAAACCATCGTTAAAGGCGGCAAAACCGGCCCCAACCTATACGGCGTCATCGGGCGCACCGCTGGCACCGCCGAAGATTTCAAATACGGTGACGATCTGGTGGCCGCAGGCGCGGCAGGTCTGGTCTGGGACGAGGCCACACTGGCCAGCTATGTCGCCGATCCCAGAGGCTTTCTTCAGGAAACGCTGGATGATTCGGGTGCAAAATCCAAAATGACCTTTAAACTCAAAAAAGGCGGCGAAGATGTTGCGGCCTATCTGGCATCCGTCGTTCCGGCGGAATAATTCCGTATCCGGGACTTTGGTCCCACTCCAGAACACCAAAACCCGCGCAGTTCCTGAACTTGCGCGGGTTTTTTATGCTTTGCAGGCTCATTTATTAATGATTTCAAGATAGGTGCGACAAAATTAATTGATCTGCGTCAAAGTCGGTCATTGCCGCCAACCGTCCGGCATTCTAAAACACGAATGGAACACGGGCGTGCAGAGTGACTCTCTTCACGCCTTTCAACGCACCAACAGGAGGCATCAAAATGGCAGACGCAGCCATTCACGGCCACGAGCATCACGACGAACGCGGCTTTTTCACCCGTTGGTTCATGTCGACCAACCATAAAGATATCGGCATCCTTTACCTGATCGTTTCGGCATTTGTCGGCCTGCTGGCCGTCAGCTTTACGGTTTTCATGCGGATCGAGCTGATGGAACCCGGCGTTCAGCACATGTGCATGGAAGGCGCACGTTTCTTTGCCGATCCCGATACGCTTTGTACGCCAAACGGCCATTTGTGGAACGTGCTGATCACCTATCACGGCGTTCTGATGATGTTCTTTGTCGTCATTCCCGCCCTGTTTGGCGGTTTTGGCAACTACTTCATGCCGTTGCAGATCGGCGCGCCGGATATGGCGTTCCCGCGGATGAACAACCTGTCGTTCTGGATGTATATCACCGGCGTTAGCCTGGGTGTTGCATCCATGCTGGCACCGGGTGGCAATGGCCAGCTTGGGTCTGGTGTGGGTTGGGTTCTTTACCCGCCGCTTTCCACTTCCGAGGGCGGCTATTCCATGGATCTCGCGATTTTCGCGGTTCACGTGTCGGGTGCCTCGTCCATTCTGGGTGCGATCAACATGATCACCACCTTCCTGAACATGCGCGCGCCGGGGATGACCCTGTTCAAGGTGCCGCTGTTTTCGTGGTCGATCTTTGTCACGTCCTGGCTGATTCTGCTGTCGCTGCCGGTTCTGGCTGGCGCCATCACCATGCTGCTGACCGACCGGAATTTCGGCACCACCTTCTTCCAACCCGAAGGTGGCGGCGACCCGATCCTGTACCAGCACATCCTGTGGTTCTTTGGTCACCCCGAAGTGTACATCGTAATCCTGCCGGGCTTTGGCCTTGTTAGCCACATCTTCGCGACCTTCTCGCGCAAACCCGTGTTCGGCTACCTGCCGATGGTCTGGGCGATTATCGCAATTGGCGCACTGGGCTTTGTCGTTTGGGCGCACCACATGTATACCGTGGGCATGTCCCTAACCCAGCAATCTTACTTTATGCTGGCGACCATGGTTATCGCGGTGCCGACGGGGGTTAAAATCTTCTCGTGGATTGCCACCATGTGGGGCGGTTCGCTGGAATTCAAAACCCCCATGCTGTTTGCCTTCGGCTTTTTGATCCTGTTCACCATCGGTGGTGTGACCGGCATCGTGCTGTCGCAGGCTGGCGTGGACCGCGTGTATCACGACACCTATTACGTTGTGGCGCACTTCCATTACACCATGTCGATGGGGGCGGCCTTTACCATCTTTGCCGGGGTCTATTTCTATATCGGCAAGATGTCGGGGCGTCAGTATCCTGAATTCCTGGGCAAGGTGCATTTCTGGATGTTCTTCATCGGTGTGAACCTGACGTTCTTCCCGCAGCACTTCTTGGGCCGTCAGGGCATGCCACGTCGTTACATCGACTACCCCGAGGCATTCGCCTATTGGAACAAGATCTCCTCCATGGGCGCCTTCCTGTCCTTTGCCTCGTTCCTGTTGTTCTTTGGTATCATCGTCTACACGGTCTTTGCCGGCCGTCGCGTGACCGAAAACAACTACTGGAACGAATACGCGGATACACTGGAATGGACCCTGCCCTCCCCGCCGCCGGAGCATACGTTTGAAACGCTCCCCAAGCAGGAAGAATGGGATAAGGGCCACGCACACTAAGCGACCCTTTCAACCAACCGAATGGCCCGGACAGCAATGTTCGGGCCATTTCAATCCAGCCCCTGCTTTTCTGTGCCGAGGCCCGATATGACGCTCGACCTTTCCACCCTATTGCGCGAATTCATCACACTGTTCGTGGTCATTGATCCCATCGGATCAGTGCCTGTGTTTCTCTATGCTGTGTCACGTGTGCCACCGGAATTGCACAGCCGGTTCGCCATACGTGCGGTGCTGGTCGCGACCATCGTGCTGCTGATCTTTCTGGCAACCGGCCAACTCCTGCTAGAGGCACTGGGGCTTCACCTTGGTGCGTTCCAGATTGCAGGGGGAATCGTTCTGTTCCTGTTTGCCCTTTCCATGATCTTTGGCGAATCCAAACCCGCGCTGGAAATCGAAACGGCCGAACGCAATCATCTGTCAGGCGCGGTATTCCCCTTGGCCATGCCCTCGATTGCCTCGCCCGGGGCGATGCTGGCCATCGTGATCCTGACAGACAACAACCGCCATTCGATCCCTGATCAGGCGGTGACTGCCGCGCTGCTGATGGGGGTGTTGGGCATCACGCTGGCCCTGCTTTTGCTGGCTGTGCATATTCAGCGCTATATCGGTGAAACCGGTGCCAGCGTCATCAGCCGCGTGATGGGCATCGTTCTGGCCACCGTTGCCGTGGATGCAGTCTTGGGCGGTTTTGTAACCCTTGGCGTGCTGGACCTGACGAATGCACCCGACCTTTCAGATATGCCCCAGCCCTGACAGAGCCCGCAATGCCCTATCAATTCGACCGCACAGACAGCACATCCACACTCGTCACGCTTTGGCCGTTTCGCTCTTTGCCCAAGCGCGGATTTGCCGTGATCATCATGCTGTGTTTCGCATTGATCACCGTGCCGGTCTATCCGCTGCTTGGAACCAAGCTTGTTTGGGGATTACTGCCGTTTCTGATGCTGGCAGTTGCTGCCCTGTGGTGGGGGTTGCAACGCAGCTATCGCGACGCCAACATCATCGAAGAACTGACCCTGACCCGCGACAACGCGCATCTGCGCCACACCGATAAACACGGCCGCACGCAGGACTGGACCTGCAATATCTATTGGGTGCGGGTCGAAATGCACCCCACGGGCGGGCCTGTGCCGTTCTACGTGACCCTGACCGGCAATGGCCGCATGGTCGAAATCGGCGCATTCCTGTCCGAGGAAGAGCGCAAGTCCCTATATGGCGAACTAAGCGACCGCATTTCCGCGCTTGCTCGCCCCGGTTAAGAGGCGTTTACCCCAACCGCGCTTTGACCTTGGGGCCAACACTGCTGAAATCCAGTTGGCCGGTAAAGTTCGCTTTCAACTCGGCCATGACACGACCCATATCACGGATCGAATTTGCACCTGTTTTTGCGATGGCCGCGTCAATGGCTGCATCCGTTTCACCATCGTCCAGCTGCCGCGGCAGGTATTCTTCGATGATTTCGATTTCAGCACGCTCGCGCTCGGCCAGATCCAGCCGCCCGCCCTCGTCATAGGCCCGTGCGCTTTCCTGGCGTTGTTTGACCATCTTGCCCAGTATCGCCAGCACATCGGCTTCGGAAACACCCTCGTCCTGTCCCTCGCCGCGGGCCGCAATATCACGGTCCTTGATGGCGGCGTTGATCAACCGCAGGGTCGACAGCCGCTCGGCTGCTCTGTCTTTCATGGCTTGTTTCAGGGCCGCATTGACCCGATCGCGCAGACTCATCTATTTACTTCCCGCTGGGATGTCAGAAGCGGCCACATTATCCAATCGGGGCAGCGCTGACAACCGATCAGAACGTCAGGTCACAGCCCTTGTTTTATGGGCTGACCTTATCTTTGTTATGGGGGCTTCACCCCCTTGACCCCACCCGCTGCCCCGCATAGGTATCAGCCCGTTTAGCTGCCCGGAGAGAAGCCCATGACACACCAGTCCGACCCCCGCCCGACGGCCTGCCTTGCACTTGCCGATGGCACCTTGTTTTTTGGTCGCGGCTTTGGTGCCACCGGGATCACGGTGGCTGAATTGTGTTTCAACACCGCGATGACCGGCTATCAGGAAATCATGACCGACCCGTCCTATGCAGGGCAGGTCGTCACCTTTACCTTTCCCCATGTCGGCAATGTCGGCGTGAACCCGGATGACGATGAAACAGGCGATCCCGTTGCCGCTGGCATGGTGGTGAAATGGGATCCGACCGAACCGTCGAACTGGCGCGCCGCCGAACCGCTGGGCAATTGGTTGGCTGCGCGGGGCCGCATCGCGATTGGTGGTGTGGACAGCCGCCGCCTGACCCGCGCCATCCGCCAGCACGGCGCACCGCATGTGGCGCTGGAACACAACCCCGACGGCGAATTCGACATCGAATCCCTGGTGGCACGCGCGCGCGCCTTTGCAGGGCTGACCGGCGTTGATCTGGCCAAGGATGTCACATGCGCGCAATCCTACAACTGGAATGAAAAACGCTGGGCATGGCCCGATGGCTACACCCCGCAGAATGATGCCAAATTCAAGGTGGTCGCCGTGGATTACGGCGCGAAGCGCAACATTTTGCGCTGCCTTGCCTCTGCTGGATGCGACGTTACCGTGCTGCCCGCGACCGCCACTTCCGAAGAGGTGCTGGCCCATAATCCCGATGGCGTGTTCCTGTCCAACGGTCCGGGTGACCCCGCCGCGACAGGTGAATATGCCGTGCCGATGATCCGCAATATTCTGGATCAGACCGACCTGCCCGTGTTTGGCATTTGTCTGGGTCACCAGATGCTGGCGCTGGCGCTTGGCGCACGCACCATCAAAATGAACCACGGCCATCACGGTGCCAACCATCCCGTAAAAGACAACGACACGGGCAAGGTTGAAATCACGTCAATGAACCATGGTTTCGCAGTGGACAGCCAGACCCTGCCAAAAGGAATCATCGAAACGCATGTTTCGCTGTTTGACGGGTCAAATTGCGGTATCAGAATGGCCGATCGACCGGTATTTTCTGTGCAACACCACCCCGAGGCAAGCCCGGGCCCGCAGGATAGTTTCTATTTATTTGAACGGTTTGCAGGATATATGGCGGATCGCGCTAACCGCTAATACGCGTCGTTAAGGCCTCGTTTACTCTGTTTTAACTCTGTCGAAACCATAGTCGTCCGGTATCTTAGCGAGGCGGCAATGACAGCTGAAAACAGATCACTGGCCTCCCTTTTGCGGGGGGGCGGACTGGCACCGGATGCCCAAACGGACTTCGGGGCCTTCCTGACAGACTGCGGGCTTATCACGTTGGAACAGCTGTTCACTGCGCGGTCGGAAACACGCCATAACCGTGCATCGCTGAATGACTGTATTCTGGCCCATGGATGGGTTGATCCCCTGATTTTGGTCGAAGCGCAGGCCGCATTTCTGCGCACCGGCCGTGCTGATCTGGCTGAAAATCCGCCTGACCCCGAATTGGTTGCGCTTGCCGATCCAAAACATTGCTTGCGTTACGGGGCGTTGCCTTGGCGGCGCGAGGCAGGCGAAATCCTGATCGCAACCGCCCGCCCCGAACTGTTCACTGAGTTCGAAGCACTCCTACCCGATTCTTTACGCCCGGCCCGCCCTATGCTGGCGCTAGAAACCGAAGTTCAGGGCCTGATCGCCGATGCCTGGCGCGACGAAATGACAATCAACGCCTCGGCGCGTGTTCCCGCCGCCGAAAGTTGCCGCACATGGGAGCGCAGCCTTCATATGCGCGTGCCTGCCGTGCTGACAGTTCTGCTGTTCCTCGTCGCGCTGTTGTCTTGGCAACCCCGCCTGATTTTTGGCGGGTTGGTGGCCTGGGCTTGCTTCACGCTTGTTGTTGCCGCGGTGCAAAAGGGGATGGCGCTTCTGGCGTATCTCCTTTCGCCCGCCGCGCAGCCGGAATCCCCCCCCATGGTGCGGCGCAAACGCCCTGTTGTGTCAATTCTGGTGCCACTGTTCAAAGAACGCGAAGTCGCCACCGTGCTGGTGCAAAGGCTAGAACGCATCACCTACCCCAAGGCCCTGCTGGATGTCGTTCTGGTGCTAGAGGAAAACGATTCCGTCACGCGTGATGCCTTGGACGGCGTGACCCTGCCGCCATGGATGCGCGTTATCGTCGCGCCCGACGGGCAGCCCCGCACCAAACCGCGCGCGATGAACTATGCTTTGGATTTTTGCCGTGGGGAAATCATCGGAATCTACGACGCAGAGGATGCTCCCGAACCGGACCAGATCGACCGCGTGGCGGATCGTTTTCGCAGTGCGCCGGATGATCTTGTTTGTTTACAGGGGGTTCTGGATTACTATAACCCTCGCCAGAACTGGCTGGCCCGATGTTTCACCGTTGAATATGCAACGTGGTTTCGCGTGATGATGCCGGGCATGGCGCGGCTTGGCTTCGCAATTCCCCTTGGTGGCACCACGTTGTTTTTCCGTCGCGACGCATTGGAACAACTGGGCGGTTGGGATGCTCATAATGTGACCGAGGATGCCGATCTGGGCTTTCGACTGGCCCGTCACGGCTATCGCACCGAAATGTTGGTCACCACCACCCACGAGGAGGCAAACTGCCATTTCTGGCCATGGATCAAGCAGCGGTCACGCTGGCTCAAAGGGTATATGGTGACCTATCTGGTGCAAATGCGTTCGCCGCTCCGCCTGTTTCGTGAACTTGGCCCGTGGAAATTTATAGGTGTGCAAACCCATTTTATCACTGCCATTTCCCAATTTCTCTTGGCCCCGCTTTTATGGTCATTCTGGTTGATTCTTTTGGGTTTTTCCCACCCGTTACAAGGGCTTGCACCACCAGAATTGCTCCTTGCGACGGCACGGCTTTTTCTGGGAGTGGAGGTTTTGACCATCATCGCCGGGTTGATTGCTGTGTCGCGTGATGGGCATCGGCATTTGCTGTTCTGGGTGCCCACACTGCATTTCTATTACCCGCTCGGCACGATTGCCGCTTACAAGGCGCTGTATGAATTGATTTTTGCACCATTCTATTGGGATAAAACCACCCATGGCCTGTCACTGAAACACAAACGCAATGTCTCCTCAGCCAGCCTCTGAATCCAGCTTTAACCGCGTCACAAAGGCCTGACTGATATGGGTTTTCAACGCTTGATATGCCGCGTCACCATCGCGCGCTCCAATCGCATCAACAATCGCCCCGTGTTCAGCCAGGGCATCCACCCCGCGGCCCTCGGCGGCCAGCGATGTGGTGGCCATCAGGGCCATGGTGCGATGCACCATATCCAGCTGCTGCACCAGATACCTGTTGTGCGATGCCAGATGGATTTGCTTGTGAAACCGTCGGTTGGCACGTGCCAAGGCCTTGGCATCATTCAATAACCTGCGGTCATCCGCAACCATGTCTTGCAGCACGCGCACCTCTTCGCTGGTCGCGTGACGCGCAGCCAGCCTTGCGGCGAGCCCCTCCAGTTCGGCGCGCACGACATACAATTCGCTTAGCTGGTTGTGATCCAGCGACGCCACAATCAGGCTGCGCCCGTCACGGGTTAACAGGGACTGGGTTTCCAGACGTTGCAGCGCCTCGCGGATCGGAGTGCGCGAAACGCCAAAACGATCCGCCAACTCGCTTTCCACCAACCGGTCGCCGGGGCGGTAAGTTCCGTCATCAATCGCTTCTAGTATCAGCGTATACGCGTCTTTTTGCACCGCTTTGAAATCCTTCATCTACATAACCTTAGCCGGCATCCGGCCACAGTAAACACCCGCAGCCCCACCGATCAAGCCCGCCATCTTGCGCCATTCGTCGCGCCGGTCTAGCTTCGCCTCATGCCTCGCGACGCTTTCACACATGTAACCCATTGGGTTTTCGATTTGGATAACACACTTTATCCGCCTTCTGCCCGCTTGTTTGACCAGATCGAGGTGCGGATGACCGATTACGTGATGGACGCGCTGAACGTGAACCGCGCGCGTGCCAATCACCTGCGCAAACATTACTGGGCCACCTACGGGACCACTCTTGCCGGGTTAATGCGTGAACATGACGTGGATCCCACGCCCTACCTGACCACAGTGCATGACATTGATATGTCAGGGCTTTCGCATGAACCAGGGCTAGCAAACGGTATCGCCGCGCTGCCAGGTCGCAAAATTGTATACACCAATGGCAGCGCCCCCTACGCGATGCGCGTCCTGCAAGCGCGAGGCTTGGACGGGTTGTTTGATGCGGTTTACGGCGTCGAACACGCCGGTTTCCACCCCAAACCCGAGGAGCAAGCCTTTCGTACTGTTTTCGAACTTGACGGCTTGCCCCCCGAAAGGGCCGCGATGTTCGAAGACGATGCGCGCAACCTTGCTGCGCCACATGCCATGGGCATGCGCACCGTCCATGTCGCCGCCCATGCGCAAGCACAGGATCATATTCACCATCACACCGATGATCTGTCCGGTTTTATCGCGGCCCTTGTAAACAAGGGGTAAATTGTCGCGGGACAACGCGCCACCATGCGTCAATATGCATCTTTCATTCATCTTTTTGCCTGCTAAATGGTCCCTCCCAACCCTAGATCCCATTCCAAGCGGAGCCAGCCATGCCCCCTGCCGAAACAATAGATGCCCACACGAACAATGATGCCGCCCGCGAAAACCGCCGCGATGCAAAAATTATACTGGCCGTCTTGGCCGGTGCATTGCTTTGGGGTGGTGCATTTCTGATCTGGGGAGTGCCGGGGTTGTATATTCCCGCGCTTGCGGCTGTGCCGGTGATCTGGCTGCTACTGATCCTGATTTCACGGGGATGACAGGATCACGCATGGCGCCTATGGATTACGCGCATTAGGTTGGTGGCCAGAAGGAGCAACCCAATGTCCCAAACCGAATCGCGTGCTGATTTCGACATTCTGGTATCCGGTGGTGGCGTCGCCGGCCTGATGGCTGCGGCCCTGTTCGGGGCATCCGGTTTTTCGGTGCTTTGCGTCGATCCCGCCCCGCCGGTCACCGAACGTGACGCCGCCGGTTCGGACCTGCGAACAACTGCATTTTTGCAGCCTTCCCAATTGCTTATGGAACAATCCGGCCTTTGGGCACGCCTTGCTGACGATGCTGCCCCGCTTCAGGTCATGCGGATTGTTGATGCGGGCGGCGACACGCCCGAACCACGCATCGTCAAGGATTTCAACGCGGCGGATATTTCGGAAAAACCGTTCGGGTGGAACCTGCCCAACTGGTTGTTGCGCCGTGAATTGGTGGCGCGCCTGAATGAACTGGGCAACGTCGAATTTCGCCCCGGCACCGCGGCCAAGACCCTGTTCACCCGCGAAGCAGAGGCCCGCGTGGGCCTGTCGGACGGCACGCAGGTGCGTTGCAAATTGGTGATCGCCGCCGACGGGCGCAATTCCCCCATGCGGGAACAGTCCGGTATTTCTGTAAAAACAACGCGTTACGGGCAAAAGGCACTGGCATTCGCCACCACGCATCCGATCCCCCATAACAATGTATCCACCGAAATCCACCGCTCTGGCGGGCCGTTCACACTGGTGCCCTTGCCCGATTACAACGGCATGCCGTCCTCTGCCGTAGTCTGGATGGAGCGCGGGCCAGAGGTGATGCGCCTTGCCGCCCTACCCGAGGCAGAGTTCGAAGCCGAAATGTCGGAACGGTCATGCCACCTGTTCGGGCCGTTAAAGCTTGCCTCCCGCCGCACCACCTGGCCGATCATCAGTCAAATCGCCGAGCGCATGAACGGGCAGCGCGTTGCATTGCTGGCCGAAGCCGCGCATGTGGTGCCGCCGATTGGCGCGCAAGGGTTAAACATGAGCCTCGGTGATATGCGTATCCTGCTGGAATTGGCCTGCGCCAACCCTGATCAATTGGGCGATGCCATGATGCTGGAAACATTTAACAAACAGCGCCACGGCGAGGTGAAAATCAGGGTTGCAGGGATTGATCTTCTTAACCGTGCCTCGATGATGGAGGCACGGCCACTGCGCGACCTGCGCGCTACGGGTTTGAACGCGATTTATTCGTTGGCCCCCGTGCGCAAAACCATGATGCAAATGGGGTTGGGCGCGCGGGGTTAAACCGCACCCTCCAATGCCTTTTCCACCCGCGCCAATGTGGCGGGCACGTCATATAATTTGTCCAATCCGAACAGGCCAAGGCGAAAGGTCTGAAACCCATCGGGTTCGTCGCATTGCAGCGGCACACCGGCGGCGATTTGCACGCCCTTGGCAGCAAAAACACGGCCCGATTGCACCTCGGGATCTTGGGTATAGCTGACCACCACGCCCGGCGCGCCGAACCCCTCGGCGGCCACCGATTTCACGCCGCGTGACTGCAATATCGCCCGCACCCCATTGCCCAGTTCCCATTGCGCGGCGCGCAGACGTTCAAACCCGTATGCGTGGGTTTCCGACATGGTGTCGCGAAACGCGGTTAATGCATCGGTGGGCATGGTTGCATGATAGGCATGACCGCCGTTTTCATAGGCCTCCATGATCTGGCGCCATTTTTTCAGATCCAGCGCGAAACTGTCGGATGTGGTCGCGTTCATCCGTGCCACTGCGCGCTCTGACATCATCACCAGCCCCGCGGATGGCGACGCGGACCAGCCCTTTTGCGGCGCAGAAATCAACACATCCACGCCTGTTGCTGCCATATCGACCCAGACGCAACCGCTTGCAATGCAATCCAAAACCATCAACGCGCCGACTTCATGCGCAGCCTCGGCCAGGGCGGTGATGTAATCATCAGGCAGGATCAAACCGGCGGATGTTTCCACATGCGGCGCAAATACCACATCGGGTTTGGCGTCGCGAATGGCGGCTGTGACCTCGGCAATTGGCGCCGGGGCAAAGGGCGCCTGCACCCCGTTGCCGTCCTGGCGCGCCTTGAACACCGTGGTTTGCGCAGTGAAATCCCCCGCTTCGAAAATCTGGCTCCAACGATAGGAAAACCAGCCGTTGCGCACAATCAATGCATGGGCATCGCGGCCAAACTGGCGCGCCACGGCTTCCATTCCATAGGTGCCGCCACCGGGCACGATGGCCACGGCAGATGCGTTGTAAACCTCTGACAACATGCCGGAAATATCGCGCATCACCTGCTGGAACCTGGCCGACATATGGTTCAATGAACGGTCGGTAAACACGACCGAAAATTCCTCTAACCCTTGTGGATCGACGGTATCTAGCAAGGCCATGTTGATCTCCTCCTCTGGCGTTGCATCCATGGCTAACGCAGTGCCGCGCCATAGGCAACGTGGTGCTATGTCAGATCGGGCCGGGGCGGCGCTCTTCGCTGAGCAATACGTTGGCCTCGACATCGCCCACACCGGACAGGGTCATCACGCGGCGGCGTAAAACCCGTTCAAAATCAGGGATATCGCGGGCGACCACGCGCAGGCGGTAATCATACAGGCCCAGAATATGCTCCACAGTCTGCACCTCGGGGATGGCAGAAACCGCGCGTTCGAAATCATCCAGACTGACGCGGCCCTTGGTCGCCAGCTTTATGCCCAAAAACACCGTCACGCCAAATCCCAGCTTCTCGCGGTCCAGCAACAGGCGGCGGCTTTTGATCACCCCTGCGTCTTGCAACCGCTTGATTCGCCGCCACGCAGCAGGCTGGGACAGGCCAACAGCACGGCCCAATGCCCCCGCCCCCTGACGCGCATCGCGCACCAGTTCACGCAGCAATGCACGGTCAATATCATCCAGTTCGGTCATGTTTTGTCACTCATACCGGCAGCACCTGATCTTCTTTCAGGCGCGCAATATGCATCAATGCCTCGATATCGGCGATATGCGGCAGGGTCAGAATGTGACTGCGATAGATCTGTTGGTAATGCGCCATATCCCGCGCGATCACTGACAGGCGCAAATCGACTCGCCCCAGAAACGTCTGAATTTCAATGACTTCCGGCACCTTACGCGCCGCCGCGATCATGTCGTCAAATGCCCGCGATTCGGTTTTGTCCAATGTGACGCGCAGCGAAACCTCGACCTCATACCCCAGTGCGTGCCAGTCGATCACTGCCTCTTGGCCTTGCAAAATTCCGGCCTTTTCCAATGCCGCCAGACGGCGTGAACAGACCGGCACCGTGGTTCCTGCCCGATCCGCCAGATCGGACAATGGCTGCGCCGGATCGGCCTGTAGCTGACGAAGAATGCGCCGATCCATATCATCAAGCATGAATATCTCCAAAATAATCAAATTTACGAATGATCAGTAGAAAGATTACCAAAGTATCATGCAAAACGAAACGCCTATTCGTTCAGAATCGTTATTCTGCACCTATCAACATCACCCGAAAGGACGACAACATGCGCGTTTATTACGACCGCGATTGCGACATCAACCTGATCAAAGACAAAAAGGTAGCCATCCTTGGTTACGGCTCTCAGGGCCACGCCCACGCGCTGAACCTGCGCGATTCCGGTGCGAAAAATCTGGTCGTTGCCCTGCGCGAAGGCTCCCCCTCGGCCAAGAAAGCCGAAGGCGAAGGCCTCAAGGTTATGGGCATTGCCGAAGCCGCCGCATGGTGCGATTTGATCATGTTCACAATGCCCGACGAATTGCAGGCCGACACCTACAAAAAATACGTGCATGACAACCTGAAAGAGGGTGCAGCTATCGCATTTGCCCATGGTTTGAACGTGCATTTCGGCCTGATCGAACCCAAGCCCGGCGTTGACGTGATCATGATGGCGCCCAAAGGCCCCGGTCACACCGTGCGCGGCGAATACACCAAGGGCGGCGGCGTGCCCTGTCTGGTCGCCGTTGACAAAGATGCGACCGGCAAGGCACTGGAAATCGGCCTGTCCTATTGCTCGGCCATCGGTGGCGGGCGTTCGGGCATTATCGAGACCAACTTCCGCGAAGAATGCGAAACCGACTTGTTCGGCGAACAGGCGGTTCTGTGTGGCGGTCTGGTAGAACTGATCCGCATGGGTTTCGAAACTCTGGTCGAGGCCGGATACGAGCCGGAAATGGCCTATTTCGAATGCCTGCACGAAGTGAAGCTGATCGTCGACCTGATCTATGAAGGCGGCATCGCCAACATGAACTATTCGATCTCGAACACTGCGGAATACGGCGAATATGTTTCCGGCCCGCGCATCCTGCCCTACGACGAAACCAAAAAGCGCATGAAAGAAGTGCTGACCGACATTCAGACCGGTAAATTCGTGCGTGACTTCATGCTGGAAAACGCCGTGGGCCAACCCTCGTTCAAGGCGACCCGTCGCATCAACGACGAACATTCGATCGAAGCCACAGGCGCGAAACTGCGCGGCATGATGCCGTGGATTTCTGCCGGTAAAATGGTCGACAAAGAAAAGAACTAAGCAATAGCACCATTGCTTAGATACAAAGGGCGCCTTGCGGGGCGCCCTTTTCCTTTAGTATTTTCCGATGGTTATGGTCTTTTTCTCCAGCACCTTGCCGCCGCTGTTCACCGCCTTCAGGGTCGCGGTATAGCGGTTTCCCTTGCCCCCGGAACAGGGTGGCAGATACCCCTTGGAGGCATATTTACCAGTGCCGCGCGCGGGTTTCACCACTTTGACCCCACCGGGCAATTTATTGGTCAGCCCCGGAACCGCAGGCAATTTCGCCCCTGCCCCTTTGACCGGATACATCAACGTGCCATGCCCGCCACGCGTCGACAGCGGCTGATAGGATTTGTCGTCATATTCGACGATCAACGCCGAGGTTCCTGCGGGCAGGCCCGAAACCTGCATTGGCGGGGTCGCGCCATTGCCGCCGTGCAGCGTGCAATGCTGGCCTTTGGGAACGGCCTTGCCCGTCCATGGCGCGCCCAGTTTTACCGACATTTCAGCCTGCGCCGCACCTGTCATCAAAATCAGACCAATGGCAGCCAGTGGCATCTTGAAACGCACAATCATGTGGATACTCCTCTTGTGAACAAAAGAAGCCTATTGCGCGCTAAATAGCCTGTCAAACGGGTCGGATCACAGGGCCGATTGCACCGCATCGACCACGCGGGCCACGGCGGCGTTCAGGCGGTCCTCGTCCTCGCATTCCGCCATGACGCGGATCAATGGCTCTGTGCCGGATTTGCGAATCAACAAGCGGCCCGAACCAACCAGATCCGCTTCGCTTGCGGCAATCGCGGCCTTAACGCTTTCGGCCTCAAGCGGCATTTGTCCGGCTTGATAACGCACATTTTCCAGCTTTTGCGGCACGGTTTCAAACTGGCGGGTCAGCTCGCTGGCCTTGTGCCCGGTTTCCACCATGGCCGACAGGAATTGCAACCCGGCCAGCAGTCCATCGCCCGTGGTCGCGTAATCCGTCATCACGATGTGGCCGGATTGCTCCCCCCCAAGGTTGAACCCGCCTTGCCGCATCCGCTCGACGACATACCGGTCACCCACGCCAGTTCTTTCCAGCCGTAAACCTTTGGATTCCATGAACCTTTCCAAACCAAGGTTCGACATGACAGTCGCGACCAAGGCACCACCGGCCAGCCGCCCCGCATCGGCCCAACGTGATGCCATCAGCGCCATGATCTGATCACCATCGGCCACCTGACCATGTTCATCAATGATAATCACACGGTCCGCATCGCCATCCAGACAAATGCCCAGATCGGCCCCATGGGCGACCACTGCTTCGGCAGCGGTGCGCGGTTTGGTCGATCCGCAATCTTTGTTAATATTGCGCCCGTCCGGCGTTACGCCAATCGGGATCACATCCGCGCCCAATTCCCACAACACCTCTGGCGCGGCGCGGTATGCGGCCCCGTTGGCGCAATCAATCACGACCTTGATTCCATCCAGCCGTTTGCCGGGGGAAAAGGTCGATTTCACCCGTTCCATATAGCGGTAACGCCCGTCGTCAATGCGTTTGGCGCGGCCAATATTTTGCGCCTGCGCAGGTTCGACGCCTTCGGCAATCAGGCGCTCGATTTCCATCTCGGCCTCGTCGGACAGTTTAAACCCGTCCGGGCCAAAAAACTTGATGCCGTTGTCGCTGGCGGGGTTATGGCTGGCGGAAATCATCACCCCCAGATCAGCGCGCATGGATGTGGTCAGCAACCCCACCGCAGGCGTAGGCACCGGCCCCAGCAACAGCACATTCATCCCCGTGCTGGTCAGACCCGCGGTTAACGCATTTTCAAACATATAGCCGGACAATCGCGTGTCCTTGCCGATCACCACACGGTGGACCGGGCTGTGGTCACGGCGGAAATATCGCCCCACAGCAGCCCCGATGCGCAGCGCCATTTCAGCGGTCATCGGATGGATGTTGGCGGTGCCACGCACCCCGTCAGTTCCAAATAATTTACGGTTCATAATATCCTCCAACCGCCGCCTGCCATAAATTCAGGGCAGAGCGCGTTTCATATACATCATGGACACGCAAAATTTGCACCCCCTGACTGGCCGCATGTAGCGCAATTGCCACGGACCCCGGCGCACGATCCGCAGGGGCCGGCGCATTACCAATTGTGCCAACAAACCGTTTGCGCGACACACCCAGCAGGATCGGACACCCCAGCGTGTGAAACAGGCTGATCCGTTGCAGCAGGGTCAGATTGTGATCCAGCGCCTTACCAAAGCCGATGCCTGGATCCGTTATAATGCGGCTGCGGGGTATCCCCTGCGCCACCAGCCAGGCGATGCGTTCTTCTATAAAATCAAAGACATCCAGCAATACATCACCATATTGCGGATCTTGCTGCATGGTCTGCGGATCACCCTGTGCATGCATCACACAGACCGGCGCATTGGTCGCTGCGGCGACCTTTGCCAGATCGGGGTCATAGGTAAAACCGGCCACATCATTGATCACATTCGCACCCGCATCCATCGCGGCCTGCCCGACGGCGGCCTTGCGTGTGTCGATGGAAACCGGCGTATCCATGCGCGCCCTGATCGCCGCAATCACAGGCGCGGTGCGGCTGATTTCGACAGCCGGATCTACCTCTGCCGCGCCCGGGCGGGTGGATTCGCCGCCCACGTCGATTATATCGGCCCCTGCCGCCACCATTTTCCTGACATGAGCCAAGGCCAAGTCAGGCGCGTCATGCTGTCCACCGTCGGAAAAACTGTCAGGCGTGACGTTTAAAATCCCCATGATGCGTGGCGCAGTCATCGCCAGCCCCGCCACATCTGCACGCGGCGCCGTCAGCCGTGTGGTGATATCGGCGGGCAGCTCGTTGACGGGCACCCGCAACGGGCTGCGGCCCCGTTCCAGCACCTCGGCATGGGTGAACCACAACGCCCCACCGCCAAGGCGCAACGCACCATCGGGGGCAGCAGGATCAAAGCTAAGTATCGGTCTGAAATACTGGGTCATATCCGGTTGAATGGGCCAAAGCCTGCGCTTTGGCAAGATGCTCACAACACGCGCACATCCGCCGCCAACCGGCGAAGCGGCAGGTCCGGTGCATCGGGCGGCGTATCGCCGATCACCAACATATCCGCAGCCTGCATCTGGCGCGCAAACCACAACACCAATGCCAATGCATCGCGGGGCTGCGCCGAGGGACCATCCACCGCATCCAGCACAATTTTCGACGGCGCCCATACCGAAATCTGGTCATGGCGCATTGACCATTCCAATTCTGTGCGCGAATTCACCACCACACAGCGTTTATCCCGCCCGGCCAGAACCCAGGCATTCTGCTCGATTGCCAACAGGTCGATCCGCCGTTGCGCCATGGGATGGGCCGAACGTGGCGCGGCCATATCCGGTGCCCCGACGCATAGGATGGTCGGGCGGTGCTCTGCCTCTAACTGGTCAATCCAGGCGGTCAGATTGGGCGATGCGATGGCCTCGTTTGACAGGTAAACCACCTGTGGATGCGGGCGATCCTCTGGCATTGGCGTGCCGCGGCCCTTGCGGGCGCGCACGATTTCCACCCCCAGTGCGCCCGGGCCACGGTCCAGTTTTTCAATGCGCACGAAAACGCGCTCGGCCTGCGGTTCCTGCAAAATCCGCTCGGCCACGCGTTCGGCCAATGTTTCCAACAGGTTCAGGCGCTCCTCGGCCAGTTCATGGGCAATGGCTTCGGTCACTTTGTCATAGGACAGGATGCGATCCACATCGTCATCCAGCATCGCGTCATGTGCCGCGACCTCGACCACCACATTAAAACAGATGCGTTGCGTTGTGCCCCGCTCGGCCTGAAACGCGCCAATTTCAACCGTAACCACATGATCACGCAGGGAAATCCGGTCTAGCGGGGCACCGCCCCCCGTCCCCTCAGAGCGTTCAGAAGGATGGGCAAAGGCCCATTTGATCTCGTTGCTCATGGCTGTCTCCTGCTCGGTCTGACCTGACAGCTACATACCCCCTGCGGCAGACATGCAAAAGGTCACCCGCGGCAGGTGCCCCCCTTTTTGCGGCATCAAACCGCGTCAGTTCATCGCGATTTCCGAAGGGTGACGATAGAAATGATGCACCCCGATCGTGGTGGTGCGGGCAAATTTACGCGACCAGCGGGGGCGCACAGCATTGGTGTGATAATAGGTGGCCCCGCCTGTCAGCTCGCGCGGGGCGCCGTTCAGCATAATTTTCGCGACCTTGCCAACGCGTTGAAACGCACGCGGTTCGCTAATCACCTCTTTGTGGCCATCACAGGTATAGGTGAATTGGCAGGCAAACTTGCGCCCTGTCCCCTGATTGATCACATTGCAAACGGACCCCGGAAAACGTGCACTGTCAACGCGGTTCATGATCACCTCGGCCACAGCAAACTGGCCTTTGACGCTTTCTCCGCGGGCCTCGAAATACAGGGCTTCGGACAAACAGCGCCATTCCGCCCCGCCCGATGCCTTGGGCAGGGATGCCAGCCATGATGTGCTATAGGGCAAGGCGCTGTTCGGCTCTTTCAGCAACGCACCAAGCCGGTCTGCCTTGACCGCTTTCAACCCGCGCTGTTCGGTTTTCAAAACCTGGTTCATGTCTGCTTCGGCCACGGCGGCGCCCGCCAGAAAAATCGACATAAATAAAGTCAGAAAAACACGCATTCTATCATCTCCTTGCAGCGTCGCGGCCCCTTGCGGCTGCGCGAAAGCATCGTGGGCTGATAGCCAAAACATTCGCTTTCGTCCAGCCAGGCGCCAATCACGTGCCTTTTGCCGCCGAAACCGTTAAATTACCCTTTAGCTATTTATATAAAAATTGCCAAAGATTTAGGGGATGCGCTTCGTTGTTCTACTCTATCTTGTCGTTAGCCAATCTTGTCCCTGACCGCCAGTTGCGCCGCGGCCAAGCGCGCTACGGGCACGCGAAACGGTGAGCAACTGACATAATCAAACCCTGCCGCACGGCAAAATGCGATTGATTCGGGGCTGCCGCCGTGTTCTCCGCAGATCGACAAAACCAGATCCGGGCGTGCCTCGCGGCCACGTTCCGCGCCGATCGTTAACAACTCGCCCACGCCATCCACATCAAGCGTATGGAACGGATCTTCGGGGAATACGCCCTGTTGCACATAGGCTGACATGAACCGCCCGGCATCATCACGCGACAACCCGTAAGTCATCTGGGTCAAATCATTGGTCCCGAACGACAGAAACGAGGTCTGAGGCGCGATTTCTGCCGCACGCAGCGCCGCACGCGGTGTTTCAACCATGACGCCCAAACGGTAATCGAAATCTACCTTGCCTTCGTTGCGCACCGCTGCCGCCACGGCATCAATGCGTGTTTTGACCAGTTCGACCTCGCGTTTGGCCGAAACCAACGGAATCATGATTTCTGGCACGACAGGCACGCCATCGCGGCTTGCCTCGACTGTGGCTTCGAAAATGGCGCGGGCCTGCATGTCATAGATTTCTGGCACGGTGATACCCAACCGCACGCCCCGCATCCCCAACATCGGGTTGTATTCGCCCAATGCCTCGACCCGCCGGGTTACATCCGACAGCGGCAAATCCAGTGCTTCGGCCAGTTCGTGATGCCCGGCGCGGTCAGTAGGCAGAAATTCGTGCAGGGGCGGATCGAACAGTCGTATGCACACGGGCTTGCCCTGCATAATCCTGAACAGTTCAATGAAATCAGTGCGCTGCATCGGTAACAACCGTTCCAGCGAGGCGCGGCGATCTTCGGCGCTGTTGGCAAAGATCATTTCGCGCATCACCGTCAGGCGGTCCGCTTCGAAAAACATATGTTCGGTGCGGCACAGCCCGATGCCTTCGGCCATGAAATTGCGCGCCGTTATCGCATCGGCAGGCGTATCGGCATTGGCCCGCACCCCAATGTCGCGCACATCATCCGCCCAGCCCATCAAGGTCTGGAATGCGTCATCCTGCGCCGCCTCCAGCATCGCGGGTTCGCCCGCCAGAACATCGCCGTTGGTGCCGTCGATCGTAATTACGTCACCAGCACGAAATTCACGGCCATCCGGTGCCGTGATGGTATTCTTGCGCAGATTGAATTTGATTTCGACTGCCCCCACCACACAGGGCAACCCCATACCGCGCCCGATCACAGCGGCGTGGCTGGTCATGCCACCGCGTTCGGTCAGCACTGCGGCGGCCGCATGCATTCCGCGAATGTCTTCGGGCGAGGTTTCACGGCGCACCAGCACGCAGGCCTCGCCACGGGCGGCACTTGCCTGTGCCTCGGCGGCGGAAAACACAATCCGCCCTGACGCGGCCCCCGGGCTGGCCGCCACGCCGCGCGCCAGCCGGTCACGCGGGGCGGTCGGGTCAATCTGACGGTGCAAAAGTTCGTTCAGGGCACGCGGATCCACCCGCATCAGCGCCTCTTCGTGGCTGATAATACCGTCTTCGGCCAGTTTCACCGCAATTCGCACTGCCGCGCGGCCAGTGCGCGCCACGCGCACCCCGTCCAGAATATGCACATGGCCGTCTTCGATGGTAAATTCGGCCTGCATTTCCTCGCGCAGTTTGCGCCGCATCAGCGCGCAGTTTTCCTTGAGCTGCGCAAATGCATCGGGCGCCAGTTCTTCTAACGAAAGTCCACGGGGGTCTTTTTCCAGATAAATGGATTTGGCCTCGGCGTGCAATGCATCGCGGCCCTGGCTTTGGCTCAGATACCGCCCCGTGATACGCGGCGCGCCGGTTTTGGAACCGACCAGCTGGATCACACCCGACCCGCTTTCACCGTCACCCACGCCTAGCCCAAGCGCCATTTCCTGCACCACCAAACCCAGACCGGCATCTGCCGGTGCGCCCTTGGCCTGACGCAACAGCCGGGCAGTTGTGCCCTCCCATGCGCGGGCCATCGAACGCAACACCTCGGCCAGTTGCACGGCGGGGTCCTGTGGAAATTTCTCTTCGGTTTCATCCTCATAGGCGCGCAAGGCCTCGCTCAGGGCGTCCGGGCCTTCCAATGTGATGTCGTCAAACACATCGGGATCCAACCGGGCCACATGCATTGCATATTGCTGCACGAACCGCAGATAGGCAGCGGTGGCTGCCGCCTGCCCCAGTTGTTCGCACATATCCACAAACCGCGCATCATTCATGCCGATGTTCAGGATCGACCCCGGCCCGCCCCAATCAGGGTCTTCGGATGACGGGCGCACGCAGAGCAACGGTGCATCGCCAAATGGCGCGAGCAATGCCCGGGTGTCCGGCAGTTTACCCGATGCGATGCCATGCACCGCATCAAAGGACAGCGCCACGGTTTTCGGCACCGGCAGGTCCAGCCGCACCAGACGTTGCAGGCATTTCGCCCGCCCGCCGTGGCTGGCCGCCGACATGGGTGCATCGGGCGTTATAAGGGTGATATTCGGGTCATTATGCTGCACTGCGGCGCCTTTCCTTAGCGAAGGCAGAATACGCCTCTAACCTCGCTTGGCAAGCGGCGCAGTGCTGCTAACCCTCGATCCTGGTCAGATCGGCCACTGACAGGCACAAACTGCGGATGCGCGACAGTAAATTCAAACGGTTACGGCGCACCACCTGCAAATCCGAATTCACCTGCACAGCATCGAAAAACGCATCAATCGGCGCGCGCAGGGCGGCCATCGCCGCCATGGCTTCGGCAAAATCCTCGGCCTGCATGGCGGGGGCGATTTTGGCATCGGCCGCGTCAAGCGCGGCAAACAGGGCCTTTTCCTCGTCGGTTTCGGCAAATTTCACATCGGCCCCATATGAATACTCCACCCCGTCCTTTTCTTCGGCTTGGGTCAGAATATTGGCGGCACGTTTGAATCCCTGCACCAGATTGGTGCCATCCTCGGTTGCCATGAACGCGCCCAATGCCGTGGCGCGGCGCACCAGAAGGGTCACATCATCATTGCCCGGCATATCCAGACAGGCGTCAATCACATCATGGGTAAGCCCCTGATCACGCAGGAAAACCTTTAGCCGGTCATGGAAAAACGACAGCATGTCGGTGGACAGGTCCGGCACTGCTTTTTCCAGTTCGGCGAATTCACCCGAGGGCGCGCCATCGATTTTTTCCAATACCGTTCTAAACGCCGCGCCAAACACACCGTGATCGGCGATTTCGCCCAGCAGGGCTTCGGCTTCGGCCTCGACCATTGCATTGGATTGCGCGAATTTGTGGCGCACCAGTTGCGCGTCAAACCACGCGTCCAATCCGGCGCGAATGTCGCTTTGCAACAGAATACGGATCACGCCCAAGGCGGCGCGGCGCAGCGCATAGGGGTCTTTCGATCCGGTGGGCTTTTCATCAATTGCCCAGAATCCTGTCAGCGTGTCGATCTTGTCGGCCAGTGCCACGGCCACCGAAACCGGCGCGACAGGCACCGCATCAGACGGGCCAAGCGGCGCATAATGGTCCTGACATGCGGCGGCGACTTCGGTGGGAAGGCCTGCGGCCTCGGCGTAATAACGCCCCATCAGCCCTTGTAATTCAGGGAATTCATAAACCATTTCCGATGACAGATCGGCCTTGGCCACCCGTGCGGCCTGTTCCGCCAGCGCCGGATCGGCCCCCACGGCAGGGGCAATATCACGCGCCAGTGCCGCGATACGATCAATCCGCGCCGCCTGACTGCCCAATTGGTTGTGAAAAGTCACATTCGACAGGCGGTCTGTCCATGCATTGATATTGGCCTTGGCCACGCGTAAATCGTTTTCCCAAAAGAATTTCGCATCCGACAGACGGGCCGACAGCACCTTTTGGTTGCCCGCAAGGATGGTCGCGCCGTTGTCGGCGGTTTCGCGGTTGGCCACGGTGACAAACCGTTCGATGCGTCCGGTTTTCGGGTTCCGAACCGAGAAGAATTTCTGGTGTTCCTTCATCGAGGTTTGCAGCACCTCGGGCGGCAATTCCAGAAATTCGGCGTCAATCGCGCCCATCAACACCACCGGCCATTCAACCAGCCCTGCGACCTCGGCCAGCAGACCTTTGTCTTCGACCAGTTCCAAACCGTTGGCAAATGCCTGATTGCTGGCCTCGGCCCAGATCGCATCGGCGCGTTCATCGGCGTTCAGGATCACATGGTCGCGCTTCAGCTTTGCCTCGTAGTCATCGAAATTGCTGACAGAAAACCGCCCCGACCCCATGAAACGGTGACCTTGGGTGGTGTTGGCGGCCTTGATCCCTTCGATGTCCATTTCGACCACTTCGGCCCCGTCTTCGCGTGACAGAATGCACAGGATCGAATGCAGCGGGCGCACCCATTTCAGGCTGCCCGCGCCCCAACGCATGGATTTCGGCCATGGGAAATTGCGGATCACGTCTTCCAGCACTTCGGCCACGATTTCGGCGGCAGGGCGCCCCGGTTTGCGGATCACCGCAAAATAGACCTGCCCCTTTTTCTCGTCGCGTATTTCCAGATCATCGCGCGACACCCCTGCCCCGCGCAGGAACCCCTCGATCGCCTTTTCCGGCGCATCCACACGCGGGCCTTTGCGTTCCTCGCTCAGGTCGGGGGACCGCTCCAGCAAACCCTCGATCGCCAGAGCCAAACGGCGCGGCGTGGAAAACGCCGCCGCCCCGGCATAGGTCAGCCCCGCATCGACCAATCCATCGGTCATGCGCTTTTTCAGATCCGCAGCGGCGCGGCCCTGCATACGTGCGGGGATTTCCTCGGAAAACAGTTCGATCAGCAGGTCGGCCATGGCTCGGTTTCCTCGCGCTTAGTTCGCTTGGGGGGGGGCGGGGCAATCGGCGGGCACAGGCTGCCCGTCAAAAACCTTTTCGCCACAATGATTTATCTGATGCCAGACAAATCCGCGACCGTCGGGCATCACGGCCACAATCCGGTCAATACCATAGTGGATGTTTTCGGTGCCCAGAAACGCCAATGCCTCGCCGCGCTCCAGTGCTTCGCCGATTTCAACCGCGTTGAAACAGTCAAACCATTTCGGCGCGACCAATGGGGTGGCGTCGTTATAGGGCATGTAGGTTTCGCTCATCATGGCCGCGCTCATTGTGGTGGTGAAACAGGCGCGATACCGGATGGGGCTGCTGTCAGCGTCAATCGCGGTGAACCCGTCATACAACACAGGTTCGGGCGCGCCCCCCGCCATGGTGGTCATCTGCACATCACTGGACCCGTCGGCCGTGACCTCGTCATAATAGGCATAGACCTGTAGGTAATACATGGCCGCGCCCGCCAAAATCGCTGTAATCACGATGAACCCCGCAAAAACCTTACCCATCATTGTGCGGCTACCGCATCTGCGGTCCAGCCGCCTGCGCCGGTTTGCACGAACGCATCGGCGCACATTTTCGCCAGCGTGCGCACCCGCCCGATATAGCTTTGCCGTTCGGTCACGGAAATCACGCCGCGCGCGTCCAGCAGATTGAAAATATGGCTGGCCTTGATGCATTGATCATAGGCCGGATGCGCCATCACGATGCGTTTGCCGGTTTTCGGATCATCATACGCCTGCGACAGAACCGCGTGGCACTCGGCCTCGGCCTCTTCGAAATGTCTTAACAACACATCGGTATTGGCCACGTCGAAATTCCAGCGGCTGTATTCCTGTTCGGTCTGGCGAAACACATCACCGTATGTCAACGCAATCGGCGCGTCAGGATCATTATAGGGCATGTCCATCACATGATCGACGCCCAGCACATACATCGCCAGCCGTTCCAGACCATAGGTCAGTTCGCCCGAAACGGGGTGGCAATCATGCCCGCCAACCTGTTGAAAATAGGTGAATTGCGACACTTCCATGCCGTCGCACCAGACCTCCCATCCCAATCCCCATGCGCCAAGTGTCGGGGATTCCCAATCGTCCTCGACGAAACGGATGTCGTGCAATTCCATATCAATGCCGATCGCGGCCAGCGACCCCAGATACAGGTCCTGCAAATCCGGCGGGCTGGGTTTGATCAGCACCTGATACTGGTAATAATGTTGCAACCTGTTGGGGTTTTCGCCGTAACGCCCGTCGGTCGGGCGGCGCGAGGGCTGAACATAGGCTGCAGCCCAGGGGTTTGGCCCCAAGGAACGCAGCGTGGTCGCCGGATGAAAGGTGCCCGCGCCGACCTCCATATCATAGGGTTGCATGATCGCGCAGCCCCTACCGGCCCAATAGGCCTGAAGCCGCAGGATGATTTCCTGAAAACTGCGTGGTTTTGCGGTTGGTTCTGACATGGTCATACGCCTTGCTTGGGCCTTTGAAATCGCGCGCTCTACCTACGGGCCGCGCGGGCCGGGGTCAATCACGCGCTCACGCATTATTTGGGTGCGCCCGCGTGCCAGTTTGATAAAACGTGCAAAACATTGTCACCAATTTCAAATGCCAAGGGCCGCACCGCACCATGACAAGAGTATTGATTACCGCCATTCTGGCTCTGATCCTGACCACCCGCGCCGTTTTTGCGCAAACCGCATCCGATGTGGTCTGGGTCCAGATCGAGGCACAGCCCAGCCTGTCCGCAGCACAAGACCGCATTCGCGCCTATTCCGCGCGCTTGCAGGATGTAAACGGGTTTTCACTTGGCGGTGGCTGGTATGCCATCGCGCTTGGCCCATATCGCCGCGAAGACGCCGATCAGGTGCTGCGTGTCTATCGCCGCGAAGGCGAAATCCCGCGTGACAGCTACATCGCCTTTTCAACGGCTTATCGTCAACAATTCTGGCCCTTGGGTGCGAACCTGTTGAACCTGCCCCCAATGGAAACAGACCCGGCCCAGCCCGAGAACACAGCCGAAGCAACCCCCGACACCCAAATCCAAAGCCCGATCGCGCCCGAAGTTGCCCCGCAAGAGCAAGCCGCAACCGAAGCCACACCAGAACCCGCGCCCGCACCGGAACCGGAACCGGAACCCGCCGATGAAACCCCGCGCGAAGCCCGCCAAAGCGAAGCCCAGCTGAACCGTGACGAACGCATGAACCTGCAAATCGCGCTGAAATGGGCCGGTTTCTATGATTCCACCATTGATGGCGCATTTGGCCGTGGCACCCGCAATTCGATGGCGCAGTGGCAAGAGGCGAACAATTACGATGTCACTGGCGTGCTGACCACGCTGCAACGCGCCGCCCTGTTTGATCAATATAACGCCGTCCTGAAAGGGCTGGACCTGCAAACCGTGGCCAATGCCGAAGCAGGCATTGAAATGACCCTGCCCTTGGGCGTGGTGGAGTTTGAAAAATTCGAACCACCCTTTGCCCATTACGCAGCGACAGGTGATTTGCCCGCACGGGTTTTGCTGATCTCGCAAAACGGCGACCGCGCATCGCTGCACGGGCTGTATGACATCATGCAAACCCTTGAAATTGTCCCCGAGGATGGGCCACGCGAACGCGATAACGACAGTTTCATGCTGGTTGGCATCGGGGCCGATTTCGTGTCCCACACGCAGGCGACCCTGCGCAACGGTGAAATCAAGGGTTTCACCCTGATCTGGCCCGCCGGTGACGAGGAGCGCCGCAGCCGCCTGTTGGGCGCAATGCAGCAAAGCTTTGCCCGGCTGCCGGGCACATTGGACCCCGCCGCAGGCGACAACGAAAACCAAAGCGTGGACCTGCTGGCCGGTCTGGAAATCCGCAAGCCCAAGATCTCGCGCTCGGGATTTTTCATTGACGCAAACGGCACCGTTGTCACCACAGCCGAGGCCGTGGCCGAATGTTCACGCATCACCCTGAACGATGAAACCGACGCCGAGGTGGTATCGCGCGATGCGGCGCTTGGCGTGGCCGTGTTGAAACCGCTGGCGCCCTTGGCCCCTGTCAGCATCGCCTCGTTTCAAAACGCAACACCGCGCCTGCAATCCGATGTGGCCGTGGCCGGATACCCCTTTGGCGGTGTCCTGGGCCTGCCCACCCTGACCTACGGCACGCTGGAAGACATCCGTGGCCTGCAAGGCGAGGATGGCGTGAAACGTCTGGCCCTGAACGTGCTGCCCGGCGATGCCGGTGGCCCCGTTCTGGATGCGGGCGGCGCGGTGTTGGGCATGCTGTTGCCAGCCGACAGCGGCACCCGCAAACTGCCCGAGGATGTGAATTTCGCCACCGATGCAGGCGCCATCCGCGCCATGCTCGAAGGGTTGGGGCTTAGCATCGTTGCAACCGATAACATCGGCAATATGCCCCCGTCCATGCTGAACGAAAAGGCCAGCGGCATGACCGTTCTGGTCAACTGCTGGGACTGATCCGCGATAGATCACTTTGACAACAGCAAAAGGGCGGCCCCGATCAGGCCGCCCTTTTTACGTTTTGGATGAATGACTTATCCGCGCCAGAATCGCACAGTCAGCATGGCGTAAACGATCATCAGTTCCAGCCGCCCCACGAACATGCCCGCCGCCAGCAACCATTTCGCCGTGTCGTTCAACCCGCCGAAATTGCCCGCTGGCCCGATCTGGTCGCCCAGGCCGGGGCCGATATTGGCCAGCGCCGTGGCCGCGCCCGATACCGATGTGATGAAATCCAGCCCCGTCATGCCCAATGCCACCGCCAACAGGCCCAGCGACACGATGAAAAACACGAAAAAGCTCATGACCGAATTCAAAACATCATCGTCAATCACCCGCCCGTCCCAGCGCGGCTGAAACACCCCGTGCGGCAGCCGCGTTTTGGCGATCTGTGATTTGATTGACGCAAACAGAATTTGATAGCGGAAAATCTTGATCGAACAGGCGGTTGACCCCGCGCAGCCGCCGATCAATCCGATAAAGAAAAATAACGCGATCAGAAAACCGCCCCAGCTCATGTAATCGACGCTGGCATACCCCGTGCCCGAAATGATGGATGTGATATTGAACAGCGCCTCGCGCATGGCCTGTTCCCAGTGATGCGGAAATATGGATGTCAAAACCAGTGTTGTGACCAAAACCAGCACTGCGATCGTCAGCAAGAACCCCTTGGCCTGCGTGTCCGACAACAGCGCCCCACGATGGCCGTTGATCATCTGCACGTAGCGCACAAAAGGCAGCGCCGCCAATACCATAAAGACCGAAGCGACATATTCCGCCGGTCCCGAAAACGTGCCGAATGACGCGTCATAATTTGAAAATCCGCCCGTCGAAATCGTGGTCAGCGCATGCACCGTCGCATCAAACGCATTCATCCCCAGCAGCAGATAGGACAGCATGCACATGATCGTCAGCGCCACATAGATCACCGAAATCTGCGATGCGATCTCGGTTGCACGGGGCAGGATTTTCCCCATTGTTTCAAAGGCTTCCGACCGGAAAATCTGCATCCCGCCGACCCGCAGTTCAGGCAGGAACACCATAGCCACAACAATGATGCCGATGCCGCCCAGCCATTGCAAAATACCGCGCCACAGCAGCAGCCCCTTGGGTAGGGTATCCAGCCCAGACAACACGGTGGACCCTGTGGTCGTCATGCCCGACATCGCCTCGAAAAACGCATCGACCACAGTGGATTCCGTCGCACCCAGAATGAACGGCAAGGCCCCGAACAACGGCAGCGCCAGCCAAACCCCTGCCGTCAGCAAAAAGGTTTGTTGCAGCGAAAGCCCCTCACGCGTGCCGTTATGGCAGGCCAAGGCCACCAACCCGCCCGCTAAAAACGTAATGATCGCGCTTTCGGCAAACACGGGCCAATGGCCGCGTGCTTCGGCGATATCAACCAGCAACGGCGGCAGCATCGTGACGCCAAGCGCGGTCACCAACAGGCCGATCACATATCCAACAGGGCGAAGATCTATCATAGAAGCGAGGCTTGGCGCGGCACTGTGCGGCTGTCAAGCACCCACTGGTCCGCCCGTAACAGAATACGCCCCGACACCTGTGCAGGCACCGGGGCGTTTTCTCTGACGTGCCGAGGGAGACACGCCAAAACCGTGAGCGGTTAGATATAGAACATATCGCGGTAAACATGCTGCGCGATATCTTCGCGCCGCAGACCCATAGCGGACAGTTCTTTATCGGATTTCGCGTTCAGCGCCTCGATCTGGCCCACACGCGAACGGCGTTCGACATAGGTGTTAAACCCCTGCCCGATGGACGCAAAAAATGCATCAAGACGGGCGCGAAATACGCCTTTGGAAAAATTCACGTTTGTGGATTGAGTGGCCATTGTGGAAACCTCGCTTGGTGTGTCTGGTTGCTCCCTTGACACTCAAACTAGGTCAATCTTACTGACTTTACCAATGCTGATACTGCATGGCGCCCTTGCTTTTGCTGCAATGCAGAAAATTCGATCAACCCACGTGGAACAGGCTGTCAAACAGGCGCGGGCCAAGGCTGGCGTTTTCAAATGTCGGCCCTTCGGTCAGCACGCTGACCGCGTCGTGGCTGTGCAGGCTTTCCTGATGACTGGCGATAATGCGATAATCCCCGATACGGTCATCACATTGAAATTGCTCGCAAAACAGGCGGGCTGCGTCTTCGACAAAAATCGGATGGGCGGCGTTCAATTCGGCGAATGCCTGTTCGTCCTCGCGTTTGACCATCACCTGCGTTTCTGTCGGGATGGCCTTGCGGGCCATATCAATCAAATCCTCGAACCACAGGCACTCTCCCTCTTGCACAACAACCGACAGGCGCGCGACCGAGCGTTGTGAATGCGGCGTGGCCAGTTGACCACGCATCTGGCGCGCATGTTCGGATAGTTCAAGCGAACAGGGGCAGGTCGATGAGTAAACAAAGTCCAGATGTATGATTTTCTTGCGCACACCGGCCTGTTCGACCAGTTCCAGCGCAATATCGTAATACTGATACCCCCACAGGCCCGACCGCAGAGAGGGCATTTTTACAGGGTATGAAAACCGCATCTGTATCCGGGCATCGAAACTTTCCAGATCGGCCTTATAGTCATCAAGAGCGGCCTCTATCACCTCGAAACTAAAGGTTTTTTCTGAATGGGTATAAAAGGACCGCATGATGCGGCTCATATTGATACCCTTTTTGTCCGCCTCAAGGCTGACCGTGCCCGTGACCGAGGTTTCCAAGGTCAGATCACCCGTATCGCGGCAGTGAAATTGAATCGGAAGGCGGAAATTTGAAATCCCGACATGCTGTATCTGGCGCTGCGCGCCCCGGATCAGGCTGCTTGGCCCATTTTGCAGGTCCGGCAGGCTGGCCTTATAGGCAGAATCCACAGTAAAATCAGCGGGGTATTCGCGTGACAGTGCAGGCTGGGCAGTCTGGTGCCCATCCAGCGCCATGCGCAATTCAGGTGTCAAAGCGGCACGGGCATCCCCCGATAGCGAAGCAGCCCAATCGCGCAACCGCGCCAGGGATGCGGCGGCCTCTTCTTGGGTCATATCGTTGTTCATATCAGGTAAATGGATGTTCATGGTTGCCCCCTTGCACCCCGCTCTCCCCCATAACATAGGGGCTGGCGGTGAATATTCCAAATGTCTGGGGTCATTACGCATGAAACCTTTGGCCGGATCATAGGAAACAAGCGGGAATGGAATCCGGCGCGATGCTGCGCGCGCCGGAAATACGTTTTAGATCTGATCCAGCGCCTGCATCAGATCCGCGATCAGGTCGTCGCGATCTTCCAGTCCACAGGACAGGCGCACCAACCCCGGACTGATGCCCAGAGTTTCCTTTTGATCGTCAGGCAGACGTTGATGCGTGGTGGTCGCGGGATGTGTCACAATAGATTTTGCATCAGCGAAGTTATTGGAAATAAGGAATATTTCCAATGCATTCAGGAATTTGAAACAAGCGTCACGCCCGCCCTTTACATCAAAGGCCAATACGGTGCCGCCGGATTCAGATTGCGACATTGCCACCTTGTGTTGCGCATGGCTGGGCAATTGCGGATACCGCACAGATGACAGCTTTGCATGGCCCTCTAACGCCTGCGCCACAGCCAGGGCAGTTTGCGCCTGCGCATTGACCCGCAAATCCAAAGTTTCCAATGATTTCAGATGGCTCCAAGCGGTGAACGGGTTCATCGCGCCACCGGTATGTTTCAGATACGTTTCGATCGGCCCGCGGATCAGCTCCTTGGAACCGCAAATGATACCGCCCAGCATCCGCCCCTGCCCGTCGACATGTTTGGTGGTCGACACCACCGAAATATCCGCGCCGCATTCACGCGCATAGGAGTAGATCGGCGTGGCCATCGCATCGTCGACAACCACCAATGCGCCATTGGCATGGGCCACTTTGCAAACATGGCGCAGGTCGATCACTTCCAACGTCGGGTTGGAAATAGATTCAAGGAAAATCAACGATGTATCAGGCGTAATTGATGCGTCCCAGGCAGAATTATCGGTGCCGTCGACCAGTGTGATCGTCACACCGAAACGGGCCAGAACCTCCTCTAGCACATAGAGGCAGGACCCGAACAACGCGCGCGAGGCAACAATATGATCGCCCGCCTTGGACAGCGCCATTAACGCACCGTTCACAGCTGCCATGCCGGATGCACAGGCGAATCCGTCCTCGTAGCCCAGCAATTGCGACATGCGATCTTCGAACATACGCACTGTGGGGTTGCCGTAACGGGCGTAAATGAACTCGTCATCGCCAGCTTTAACGAACCGCGCTTCGGCCTGTTCGGCAGTGTCATAGACAAATCCCTGCGTCAGGAAAATAGCCTCGGACACCTCGTTATACTGGCTGCGGCGGGTGCCGCCATGAACAAGATTTGTGCGTCTTTTCAGGTCGTTGCTCATATTCATCCCTTTCGCCACTCTGGGCGCAAAAAAACCCCGATCGCGGTCAAGCGACGGGGGCTCCCTCGTCTCGACCTGTTTAGCGGCATGTTTAACGTGGCCCACAATCCGGTACAAATCGCCACGCCACTGCAATAGGGGGCGATGCGACGCCAGTCAACACCGTCACACAGCCGTAACCGGGCGTTCATGCCTTTGTCGCAGACTGAGCCTAAGAGGACGTAAAACCATATCTGGTGGGGTGTGGGGATGCCGCTACTACGTATCGATTCAACAGATGACGGGCCAATCGTCCACGCAAGCCCGCAAAGCGCAACCGCGCGATTGCGCCATCTGGCCCGCGGGACGGGGCCGGTGGTCATCATGGTGCATGGGTTCAAATTCAGCCCGGGTGATCCGGTGCATTGTCCACATAAGCACATTCTATCCACCCGTGATGCCACCTGTCGCAAAGCGGTCAGTTGGCCACGTTTGCTGGGGTTCGGGGCTGGTATGCCCGATGAGGGTCTGGCCGTTGCCTTTGGTTGGCAGGCCCGCGGCACGGTATGGCAAGCATGGGAAAGAGCCGAGAAAGCAGGAAGACAACTAGCTGATATTATTCGTGAAATAAGAAATATTGCGCCGTCCCGGCCGGTGCATTGTATTGCCCATTCAATGGGGGCCAGGGTCGTGCTAAGCGCGATTCAGCGGATAGAAAAAGGTGCGTTGAACAAGGTGATATTGCTGGCCGGAGCAGAGTTCAGCAGCACCGCTGAACAGGCCATGCAATCGCCCGGCGGGCAAGGGGCGCAAGTGTTCAACATCACCAGCCGTGAAAACGACCTGTATGATTTTGCCTTGGAACGGCTGGTCGCCCCCGAGGGGGATTTTTCAATCGGTCGGGCTTTTCCTATAGTTTCCAATAGCCTGACCATCCAGCTGGACAACAATCCGACCCTGACAGCCTTGCGGCAACTGGGTTTTCCGATTGCCGCACCGACACGGCGGATCTGCCATTGGAGCGCCTATTTACGCGCCGGTGTTTTCCCATTTTATCAGGCGCTTATGCGCAATGAAACCGACGATTACCTGGCCGCACTCAAGTTGCGGTTACCGCAAGACAGTCAACCACGCTGGTCACGCCTGTTGGCACGCCCGCAGTTCAGTCTGCCCCTGCCGGTGTTTTCAAAAGCAACGCCATGAATACCGATAACTGCGGCCCCACGTGGCGTGGTATTTCCAGCAGTGAAAGGGATTCCGAAGCCCAAATCTGTAGTTTCGTATAAAACAGGGGGTCAAATCGTATAAAGTTAACGATTTGGGTCAATTCTGTGGAAAACTGCCCGACCACGGGGGAATTTTGGACAGAAGGCAGGATTATTTTTTTGTCGGTTGCTCTGATGTGTGATCACGAAACAATGCGCCTTGCGTCATGAAGAACGCGAAAATCGCGGCGGACAAACCAAAGGTTTTGAACGTCACCCAAGCCTCGGTCGACATTGTGCGCCAGATTGCTTCGTTTGCGATGGCAAGTGCGAGGAAGAAATACATCAACCGGCGCGTCAAAATCATCCAACCCGCATCGGTCAGGGGCATTGCCTCGGCCAGGACAAGTTTCAGATAGCTTTGAGCGCGCAGCAATCCGAACCCCAACAGCCCCGCGAATATCAGATACAACAATGTCGGTTTCATTTTAATGAAGCGTTCATCGTTCAGCCATACAGTCAGCCCACCGAACACAACAACCAACACCAACGTGACCAATTGCATGGGCGACAGTTTTCCCGTCAGGCGCCACATGATAAAGCTGGTCAAAATCATCAACGGCACGAATGCGGCAGTGACCAGAATGAACCCCGCATACTCTGTGCCCCCAATGGAGAAAACACGGTCTTTGACCAAAAAATAAGCGACGAAAAAGGCGGCGATGGGACCAAGTTCCAACGCGGTTTTGGTGATCGGGTTGATCTTTGTGCTCATTGGATATGCCTTTTTGACTAAGATCGTAGCGAGGATAGCGACTGTGCCGGATGGTTCGGATTTTGATGGGCCAGAGAGCTGATGTTCGGGATATAGGTGCCCTAGCCTGCGAATTCGACTATCACAGCGCCGAGCGCGATCAAAGCCATCAAGGCCGTGCGCCTTGGCCCGACCTTTTCGCCCAGCACGATCCAGCCGATCAATGCGGCAAACACAGTTGACGTTTCGCGCAGCACGGCCGCTTCGCCCACCTTGTCCAGCCGCGTGGCCAACATGATCGAGCCAAAAGAGAAGAAGGCAAGGATGGCCCCGGCAAAGCCTTTGGTCATCAGGGGCAGGATTTCAGGTTTTTCCGTCATGTTGCGATAGCGCAGAACGGCAAGTGTTGGCATGGCAGTGGCATCGACGACAAAGAACCACGCCAAAAAGGTGAACGGGTCCGGCGTGGCGCGGATGCCATAGGCATCGTAGGTTGTGTAAAGCGCAACAAACAATCCGGCCAAAGCAGCAAGCCCCAGTGCCGCCGGCAGTGTTTCACGCGCGACGGTCACATGGCGCAGATTATATAGGGCAAGGCCAAAAATACCCGCCATCAGAACCGCAATGCCGCCCCATTGCGCAAGCGAGAACAGTTCGCCAAAGATCAGCCATGCGCCGATAACGGTGAAAAACGGCCCCATGCCGCGCACCACCGGATAAACAACCGTATAGGCACCTTTGGAATAAGCCTGTGCCTGCAACAACTTATACGCAGTATGGATCACAAAGGCCCCCGCGAAAATCGGCCACATCTGCGGTTCGGGAAAGGGCACCAGAAACAGGGCGATCGGCAGGGCGATGGCACCATAGGAGATGTCGATCGCACCACGCATAATCCACGGATCATACCGCCCTTTTTGCATCGCGCCAAACAGCGCGTGCAGAAACGCCGCGAGCAGGGCCAGGCCAAGCGCAACCTGATGGCCGGTTTCCGTGCCTTCGATAGAGGTGATCCAACTGCTCATATCAGGTGGCCTTGGTTGCGGCGCAAAGACCTTGTAAATATTTGAAGAAGCAAGAAAATATCAGCTGTCCAGCCCCGTGAGCGCAGCAGCGAATTCCTGTGGATCGAAGGGCGCAAGGTCGTCGATCTGTTCGCCCACCCCGATGGCATGGATCGGCAGGCCGAACCGGTCAGCCAGCGCGACCAGAACGCCGCCTTTGGCGGTCCCGTCCAGTTTCGTCATCACCAAGCCCGACACATCGGCCAGTTTTCTGAAGGTTTCAACCTGTGACAGCGCATTCTGCCCCGTCGTCGCATCCAGCACCAACAGGGTATTATGGGGGGCTTCGGGGTCTTTTTTGCGGATGACCCGCACGATTTTGGCCAGTTCTTCCATCAGGTCGGCGCGGTTTTGCAACCGGCCTGCGGTGTCGATCAAAAGCAGGTCGGCGCCCTCGGACTCGGCCTTGGTCATCGCGTCAAAGGCAAGGCTGGCGGGGTCTGATCCTTCGGGTGCGGTCAGGACAGGAACGCCGGCGCGGTCCCCCCAAACCTGCAATTGTTCGACGGCCGCGGCGCGAAATGTGTCGCCCGCCGCGATGACCACCGATTTGCCCGCGGCACGAAACTGGCTGGCCAGTTTGCCGATGGTCGTGGTTTTGCCCGACCCGTTGACACCGACAACCAGCACCACCTGCGGCGTCTTGGGATAGAGCGGCATGGGGCGGGCCACCGGCTCCATTATGCGCGCGACCTCATCCGCCAAAAGTTGTTTGATTTCAGCGGTTGACAGTTTTTTACCAAAGCGGCCTTCGGCCATATTTGCGGTGACGCGCAGGGCGGTTTCAACGCCCATATCGGCCTGGATCAACAACTCTTCGAGTTGTTCCAGCATGTCGTCATCCAGGGTGCGCCGGGTCACGTTTTGCGGCGATGTGCGCCCCATGAGCCGCCCGATGATGCCTGTTTTCGCAGTATCCTGCGCTTGGGCTATGGGCTGTTCGGGGGTGGGCCGGGCTGGTTCGGGTTGTTCGGTGATTTCCGGTTTGGCAGCCGGGATCCGGGCCGGGGTTGGCGCAGCTACTTGTTGTTCTGGTTCGTCCGGGGTGTCAGCCCCGCCTTCGGCAACGATCGCGTCCAGCCCTTCCTCCAGTTTGGAGGAAGATTTGAACAAACGTTGTTTGAGTTTTCCGAACAGAGCCATGCGCCCCTCCTGATGGTCCTGTGTTCAAGTAAGCGCAATCGCGCCCCGATGGAAGCCCCCGCCCCCAGAATGCCCATGGCAAAAGCCCGCCCGCGTTAAGGATTAACAAAGGTTTGAGTGGCTCGCGCACAAATTGAATGGTATTTTAGGCAACATGAAACAGTTTATCCTATTGCCCCGCCTGATCACCGCATTTGTTGCCATGACCGCCCTGCCTGCCACGGCGCAACAGGCGATGAATGCGGCAGAGTTCGATGCCTATACCCAAGGGAAAACCTTTTACTATGGGTCAGCTGGCACGCCATATGGCGGCGAGGAGTATCTGCCGAACAATCGCGTGCGCTGGTCCTTTCTGGATGGGAAATGCAAAGAGGGTGTGTGGTACGAGGAGGCCGGGCAAATCTGTTTCCTTTACGAGGACAGGGTCGAACCGCAATGCTGGACGTTTTCCCATGGGGCGGCCGGGCTAGTGGCTGAATTTCAGGGGAAACTGGCCGGTGAGCCGCTCTATGAAATAGAGAAAAAATCGGAACCGATGCTGTGTCACGGGCCAGAGGTTGGTGTTTGATCCCGATGGATTGATCCATTTTTCACAACGGGTTAGGCTGCGGTTTGGTTATTTCGGTCTGGGCCTGACATGATTTTTTTCAATTTTGCGACGCTGTTGCCTGCGGGTTTATTGTTGGCCGGATCGCTGTTTGGCGGATGGTTCATTTGGGCCAGTCTGGTCTATATTACCGTGTTTATCTGGGCGCTGGACCGTTGGGTGAGTGGCGGGGCCGTGCGCATGGGCAGGGGCGCGGAGTTTCCCGGTGGCGATGGGTTACTGGTGTTATTGGCGCTGTGTTTTCCCGTGCTGCTGGCGCTTGCTATCAGGGCAGTTGCCGTGCCGGAATTCACGATTTGGCAATGTATCGGCCTTATCATCGGGCATGGTTTGTATCTGGGGCAGGTCGGGCATCCGGTTGCGCACGAGCTGATCCATCGTGGGGCGCGGTGGAAACGTGGCTTGGGGCGGATGGTCTATATTTTGATGCTGATGGGGCATCATGCATCGTCGCATTTGCGGGTGCATCACATTCATGTTGGCTTGGCCTCTGATCCGGCCAGCGCCCGGCGTGGTATCGGGTTCTGGCGCTATGCCAAGCGGGCATGGTCCGGGTCGTTTCGCGCCGGGTTGCGGGCTGAAACCGCATTGCTGGCACGGGCAGGAAAAAGCCGGTTGCACCCCTATATCTGGTATCTGACGGGCGCGATATTGCTGGTGGCAACGGCCCTTGCTTTGGCCGGTGCTGGCGGTGTTCTGACGCTTTTGGCGATTGCCAGCTATGCGCAGGTGCAGGTGCTGCTGTCGGATTATGTGCAACATTACGGGTTGCGCCGCAGTGTCGATGATCAGGGAAAACCCGAACCCGTCGGGCCACAACACAGCTGGAATGCGCCGCATTTCGGATCCAGCGCAATGATGCTGAACGCGCCGCGCCATTCGGATCACCATCAAAACCCGCTGCGCCCCTACCCGGCCTTGCGGCTGGACGCGAACATGCCCGTGCTGCCCTATTCCGTGCCGGTCATGGCGGTTATCGCGCTGTGCCCACCGCTGTGGCGGCGCATCATGGACCCGCGGCTGGACGCCTTAGATCGGCCATCCTGACAGAACCCAACCAAGGGGCTATAAGCCAACCCACTGACCTATCAAAGAATTTCCACTGCCCCCGCAAATGGAATGACCGGCATAGCAGGGGGAGGCCGCCCGAAGGGCGTGACGAGGGGGCGGGCAGCCCCCCCCCCCGCCCCTTTCTCAGAAAAGAGAGCCCTGTTCGGGGGGGGCGTCCGGCCTTTGCGGCGCGGGTTTTCGGGGTTTCTTTTGTGCGGGTTTCGACCGGGTCGGCGGGGCGGGCTCTGCCCCGCGATCCAGCGCAATCCGGCCATCGGCGAACTGGATTTCCAAATTGTCAGCGGCACGGGCGGCCGCGCTGCTGGTGACGACAGTGCCATGTGATCGCACCACCGCATAGCCGCGTTTCAGCGTTTCCTCATACCCCAAGGTATCGCGCAATCGCCCTAAAGCGGATAATTTATTCGCCCAGACATTGGTTTGGGCATTCGCAGCATGGGACAGGCGCTGCTCTAACGCGCGAAGGTCGCGTGCCTTGCGTGCCAGATCGGCAGCGATCGGACTGGCGCTAAGCCGCAGTGCGTTCAGCCGCGCTTTTTTGTTGTCTGTGCTGCGCGACAAGGCGGGAGCCAGCCGCGCAACCTGCCCCGACAGCTGACGTTTTTCATTCGAAATCAATGACCTAAGCAGTGATGGGCGCAATGCGCCTGCACTGTGTGACAGCGCAACACGGCGCGTTTGCACCGACCGGATCAGCGCAGCGGGCAGCGCGCCCCCTGCCCCGTCCAACCGTTGGCGCGGCCCATCCAGCAGGGTGGCAGGCCGTGGCAATGCCCGCGCCAGATCGCTCAATCGCTGGCGTCGCTGCGACACCCCTGTGGTCAGCGCACGCGACAGCCGCGATTGCTGTTCGTCGACCCAGGACAGCAATTCCATCCGCACGGGCACGGCCATTTCCGCCGCCGCCGTGGGGGTTGGCGCACGTTTGTCGGATACAAAATCGATCAGCGTGGTGTCGGTTTCATGCCCCACCGCTGAAATCAGCGGGATATCGGATGCGGCGGCAGCGCGGGCCACGGATTCTTCGTTAAAGCCCCAGAGATCCTCGACCGAGCCACCGCCACGGGCAACGATAATCAGGTCAGGGCGCGGGATGGCACCGCCCGTGGTCAGCGCGTTGAACCCGGCGATGGCGCGGCTGACCTCGGGGGCGCATTTTTCGCCCTGCACCGGCACCGGCCAGATCAGCACCTTGCGCGGGAAACGGTCACGCAAACGGTGCAGAATATCGCGGATCACCGCGCCCGTGGGTGACGTGATCACGCCGATCACCTCGGGCAGATAGGGGATGGGCCGTTTGCGCGCAGAGTCAAACAGGCCTTCGGATTGCAGCTGCGCCTTGCGTTTTTCCAGCATCGCCATCAGCGCGCCGACCCCTGCGGGGCGCATGTCCTCGATCACCAGTTGGTATTTCGACTGCCCCGGAAAGGTGGTGAGGCGACCGGTCGCGATCACCTCCATGCCTTCTTCGGGGCGCATGGCCAGGCGTTTGGCCGTGCCTTTCCACATCACACCGGCGATCACGGCGCGGTCATCCTTGAGGTCCAGATACAGATGGCCCGAGGGCGGGCGCGAGATGCGGCCCAATTCCCCGCGGATGCGGACATGGGAAAATTCGCCCTCGATCAGGCGCTTGACCGCGCCCGACAGTTCGGAAACGGAAAATTCGGGTGCGTTGGTACCGCTGTCGGCGTCATCAAGCAGGTCATTCATGGGCCAAGATTACCGCCACACAGGCCGCAGGGCCAGAGGGGAAAATCAGGGCAATGCTTGCCCCTGCGCCGCTTGCGGGCTATCCCCGCGCCAGTAGCGAAAAAGGAGCCTGCGGCGTGAATATCCTGATCCTTGGCGGCGGTGGCCGCGAACATGCATTGGCCTGGGCCGTGATGCAGAACCCCAAATGCGACAAGTTGATCGTGGCACCGGGCAACGCGGGCATCGCCCAGATCGCGGAATGCGCCACGCTGGACATCATGGATGGTGCGGCGGTGGTCGGTTTTGCCGAGGAGAACGCGATTGATTTCGTGATCATAGGGCCAGAGGCGCCCTTGGCCGCTGGTGTGGCGGATGATTTGCGCGGCGCAGGTTATCTGGTGTTTGGTCCTTCGGCGGCGGCGGCGCGGCTGGAGGCGTCAAAGGCCTTTACCAAAGAGGTATGCGCGGCGGTCAACGCCCCCACGGCGGGCTATGGTCATTTCACCGATGCGGGTGCGGCCAAGGATTACATTCGTGCCAATGGTGTTCCCATCGTGGTCAAGGCCGATGGTCTGGCCGCCGGCAAGGGCGTGATCATCGCCATGACCGAAGCCGAGGCATTGGACGCCATCGACGACATGTTCGGCGGTGAATTCGGCACGGCCGGGGCCGAGGTGGTGATCGAGGAGTTCATGGAGGGCGAGGAGGCATCCTATTTCATCCTTTGTGACGGGGTGGATGTTTTGCCCATCGGCACGGCGCAGGACCACAAACGCGTCGGTGATGGCGACACCGGCCCGAACACTGGCGGCATGGGTGCCTATTCCCCCGCTCCGGTATTGTCGGATGGCATCGCGAAGATCGCGATGGAGGAGATCATCACACCCTGCGTGGCCGAAATGGCACGGCGTGGCACACCCTATCAGGGGGTTCTTTATGCGGGGTTAATGATCAAGGACGGGCAGCCCCGGCTGGTGGAATATAACGTGCGCTTTGGCGATCCCGAATGTCAGGTTTTGATGCTGCGTCTGGGCGCGCAGGCGCTGGATCTGCTGGAGGCCTGTGCGCGTGGCGAACTGGCGCAGGCCCGTGTGAACTGGGCCGATGATCATGCGGTGACCGTGGTGATGGCGGCGCAGGGATACCCCGGTGATTACGCCAAAGGCAGTGTGATCGGCGGGTTGGCTGCCCTGCCCGAGACCAGTTCGGAGATGTGTTTTCATGCGGGGACCGCGTTGAAAGACGGTCATGTTGTCGCCAGTGGCGGACGGGTGTTGAACGTAACCGCACGCGGGGCTGTTTTGCGCGAAGCGGTGGATCGCGCCTATGCCATGGTTGATGGCATTGACTGGCCCGAGGGGTTTTGCCGCCGCGACATTGGTTGGCGGGCGCTGTGATTTCAATCCGTTGAGGCGGTAGGAGGAATGGTGTCGGGCAGCATTCAGCTGCGCGGTGGGGCCGGTTTTCGTGTAAAACCGGCCAAAGGGGCGCTGCCCCTCTCTTGGCCATAGGCCAATTCACACCCTGAGGTATTTACAGAACAGTGAAGGGACAGGCGCCGCATTTGCGGCTGGCCTTAGTCGCAGTTCAGCGCGGCGTTGAGGCTGTCGGGGCCGGTGTAGCGGCCAAGATCGCGGGTTGTGATTTTGGCACCATCGAATGTGGTTGCGATGATGCGCGTCCAATCGGCATTGGCGGTGATCATTTCAGGTGTGGTGCAGGTGCGGATGCCGCCGGGGATATGATCCCAGCCGATTTTGTGATTGGTCAGGCCGGATTGATCCGCGACATGCACTGTTTTGCCACCATTATAGCGCCAGATCCGCAGGGTTTTCGCCAGATGCGGGCGGTCGATATAGGCGATTTCGATTGCGCCGTCGCCGTCCAGGTCGGCGGCCCCGATGGGGGCAAGCCAGCGATGGGTCTGCCCTATGTGGGGTGTGGCGGCGATTTTGGTGATTGTGCCGTTCACCTCGCTGTAAATGGCCAGTTGCGCACCGCGTGGCGGGTCGGTTTCGATCACGACGATTTCGGGTTTGCCATCACCCGTGACATCCCACAGACGGGGGGCGATATCTTCGAACACGCGGCCACCGTCGCGATGGCCAACCAGAAACGAGCGCCCGCCCGTCAGCCGCACCATCATGCCGGAATATTCCACCGCATCGCCCAATATGCCATGGGCGTAATGCGTGGTCGGGCCGATAAAGCGGGCGGATTGTATATCCGCCATGCCCGCAACGGGCGCCCCTATCAACAGGCCAGCCGCCATCAATGCGCGGCGCGCGCACGCCCTGAACGGGCGCAACAGCAGACGCCGCGCCACCGACATCAGATTTGTTTTTCGGGCATGTTCACCACCAGACCGTCCAGCGCATCGGTCACCTTGATCTGGCAGGTCAGGCGTGAACGCGCCGGATCGGGCTGGAAGGCGAAATCCAGCATATCTTCTTCCATGTCGTCCTTGGCCGGGATTTTTTCGACCCAATCGGGCGCGACATAGACATGGCAGGTGGAACAGGCGCAGGCACCGCCGCAATCGGCTTCGATTCCGGGGATGTTATTGTCGCGCGCGCCTTCCATCACGGTCAACCCGTTGGCCACGTCGACCACGTGTTCGGTGCCGTTGTGCTCGATATAGGTGATCTTCGCCATTGTCTTGCTTGCTCCTGTTTGCGGTTGGGCAAAGTTCTAACCAAGGGCGGGGGGCGCTGCCAGTCCCTTTTGTGTGATCCCTGTGCAATGGCACAAATGGCACAGGCTTTCGCGGCGCGCCAAAACAGAATACACTGCCCCGAACGCCCGCATCAGAGGCAAGAGGCACGCGCAGATGACCAGAAACCAACCGATCATTCTGGCGGCGGCACTGACATGCGCCGCGGCTCTGTCAGGCTGCCAAACCACCGTGCCCGGCGGCGAACCCGCATTGGTCAGCCATATCGAGGAAGCCCCCCCCGGCGCGCCCGCCGATACCTGCTGGGGCAAGGATGTCAGCCCTGCGGTGATCGAGACAGTGACCGACCAGATCATGCTGCAACCCGCCGAAGTGTTGGAGGATGGCACCGTGATCAGCCCCGCAGTGTTCAAAACCGAAACCCGTCAGGCCATCGTGCAGGAACGGCGCGAAACCTGGTTCCAGACCCCCTGCGCCGCGCAGCAGACGCCCGATTTCGTGGCCTCGCTACAGCGGGCTTTGGCGGCGCGCGGCCTGTTTCGCGGCACAGTGACCGGCATCATGGACAACCGCACCCGCCGCGCCGTGCGCGCGTTTCAAAAACCCCAAGGGCTGGATTCGGGCATCCTGTCGCTGGCCGCGGCGCGCAAGCTGGGTTTGGTTGCGGTGGCGCGCCCGACCGAATAATTGCCATCGGTTGTGTTGCGCAGCCCTGTTGAAACCCTCCGGGAATCACCGGGCGCGGATCGCGTCTCGCCTCATGCGTGCAGGCCAGCACCGAACCACCCGCCTTTGGTGATTTGATTGTGCGGAGATTGGCGACGGTGCGCCCCAAGTCGCGGCATCGTCCACCAAGCACCGACAATTTACTGATTTCAAATAAAAAAATCCACAATGACGCTCTTTGGCGTTAGCCTGATCCTATCAGATTGCGCTGCTTGCACCTGTTATGGGCGATGTTCCACATGGCCGGACAACGCCAATGCAGCACATAAAGGCCAAACCTGGGGGGAGCGGCCTGCCTTCCTTTTCCGCTTGCAATGGGGAGCAAAGGCAGGATCTGCAAGGGGGAGACGGGCCGCAGAATAGCGGCCCGCTTTCCATTTTCAGAACAAATACTTAGTCGGACAAGCCAAGCGCAACAAAGCGCGGTTCGCCTGCGCGGCGGACCAGCAGCAGCAGGGATTTGCGCCCGGCCTCTTTTACCTCGGTGACACGTGTTTCCAGATCGGCGATTCCGGTCATTTTCTGTTGACCGGCTTCGGTGATCACATCCCCCGCACGCAGCCCCTTTTCATAGGCTTCGCTGTCTTCTTCGACGTTCAGCACCACCAGACCGGATGCGTCACCGTCCAGCGAGAGTTGCTCGCGCAGCTCCTCCGTGACGGGGCTGAGGGTCATGCCCAGCATTTCGGTTTCGGTTGTGGCCTCTTCTTCCAGCACCTCGGCGACGGGTTCGATGCGTTCGGCATCTTCGCGCCGGCCAAGGGTGATTTTCAGGGTCTGGGTTTTGCCATCACGCAGCACCACCATGCGCACGGCCTTGCCCACGGCGGTGTTGCCGACCTGACGCACCAGCCCACGTGTATCGGCCACTTCGCGCCCGTCAAAGGATGTGATCACATCGCCCTGTTCCACTCCTGCCTCGCGGGCGGGGCCGGGGGGCACATCGGTGACCAATGCGCCGGTGGCCTTGGCCAGGCCCAGCGCCTCGGCCATGTCATCGGTCACGTCCTGAATGCGCACGCCCAACCAGCCACGGCGGGTTTCGCCGAATTCCTTGAGCTGCTCCACGACCTTGCCGACCACATTGGATGCCATGGAAAAACCGATCCCGATCGAGCCGCCATTGGGCGACAGGATCGCGGTGTTCACGCCGATCACATTGCCATCCATATTGAACAACGGCCCGCCCGAGTTGCCCCGGTTGATCGCTGCATCGGTTTGGATGTAATCATCGTAAGTGCCTGACAACTCGCGGTTTCGCGCCGAAACGATGCCCGCAGACACAGAAAACCCCTGCCCCAGCGGGTTGCCCATTGCCACAACCCAATCGCCCACGCGGGCGGTGTCGCTGTCACCAAAGCTGACGAATGGCAGCGGTTTGTCGGTTTCGACCTTTAACAGTGCAATGTCGGTTTTGGGGTCGGTGCCGATGATCTTGGCTTCCAGCTCCTCGCCCGAGAAAAATTCGATCACCACCTCGTCTGCGGATTCGATCACATGGTTATTGGTGACGATATACCCGTCTTCGGAGATCACGAAACCCGACCCCAAGGCCGAGGAGCGGCGCGGGCGCGGTGCTTCGCCGTCATCACCGTTGCGGTCCTGAAATTCGCGGAAGAAATCCTCGAAGGGGGAGCCTTCGGGGACGATCGGGTTTGGCCCTGTGCCCTGCGCCATGACGGTGGATGTGGTGATATTCACCACCGAGGGGCTGATTTTATCGGCCAGATCGGCAAAGCTGTCAGGGCGGGCGGCCGATGGCAACGCCTGCATCAACAACATTGCAACAGCCAGAACAGCCATCCACAGGCCAGATAACAGCCCCCTGTCCTGACCGATAAGCGGATCGCGCGACATGGCGCGTTGAATGGCAATTGCGTGAGTGTTCACTCCGAAATCTCCTCTGGTTCGGGTGGTCGGGCTTGCAGATACCGCTGGGTCGCCCTTTTGCTGCCTACCATCCATGTAGGACGGGCAAAGTGCAACTCAAAGGGCGTTCAACGGGTGTAAATCCGCCGTGAAGGCAGCGTGAATTGGGGGCGCAGCACCGGGTCGGTAAAGTTTGAAACAGAAATTTCCAACCGAAACAGCAGATTTAACACAGCCCTAAGGCCGCGCAGGCCATGCTGCATCGCAGGAGCAGCGCCACAGGCCAAAGCAGGATCAATGCCCAACTATGACATAAACGGATATGCCATCAGCGACTTTGTTGTCGAAGGTGGCGGAAACCCATACCTTGTGGGGGTGGGTGACCGGATCAGGCTGCCGCCAGCCTGGTCTGTCAGCACGGATGCCGTCAATTTCCAGATCACCGACAATGATGGTTATTTGCAAGGCGATGCCGGTGCTGACAACAGTGGCGATGACACCACGCAGGACGTGATCACCACCGATGCGGGCGGCGACCCCCTGCCCGACGGTCGCGTGTTTGCCGAGAATTCCATCACCCTGATCGACGGTGACGGGCACGAAATCGTGGTCTATGTGCTGGCCGTTGGCGGCACGATTGTGGGTGCCGTCGCCAGCGAACCTCTGTTGCCGGGCGTCACCTATGAAATTGCGTCGATTGACAATGTAAACAATGCCAACGCCCCCGATTATGTGGCGTTGGAAAGCGCCAGCGCAGAGCAGGTGAACGGCGAGACGACCGACGGCGGCGGCTATGGAGACAGCATCGACGGCGGGTCCGGCAGCGATGCGATTCACGGTGGCGGCGGCCATGACACCATCGAAGGCGGGTCGGGCAACGATTACATAACCGGCGGGTCGGGTGATGATACATTGTCCGGCGGCAGTGGAGCCGATTACATAGACGGCGATGCCGATTCCGAAGTGATGGCCACGGAATCCCTGAATTGGTCCTTGGCTGGGGCGGATGATTCCGAACTGATCAGCGGTTTCACCCAAAACACCGGCGAAATGGATGTCACGGTTACGCTAACCGATGACGGCGACAACAATCCCAGCTGGTGGATTGAAAGCAGCGACGAAACCTATACCCAGCCCGGCGAGCCGATGTCGGATCGCTCGACCTTGGATATGTCGGGCACCGGATCAGGGGCGAATTCCACCACACGGATCGAGTTTGCGGCCTCGGGTGGCAGTTCCGCATCGGACGAAGTAGACAATGTTGTCTTTCGTATCAACGGGATAGACTGGAGCTCCGGCGTTCGTCAGGATGTGGTCACCGTCAACGCCTATGACGCGCTTGGCAATCCGGTCACGGTGGTTTTGAAGGCGGCAGGTGATGACGTTGTAACCGGCCAAACCGTCACCGCCGGCGGTCCCAATGTCGATTTTCACGACGAGGCGAACGGATCTGTTCTGGTCGAAATCGCCGGACCTGTGCAAGAAATCGAAATCATCTATTCCAGCGCCGAAGGCACCGGAAACCATTCGATTTGGGTAACGGATGTCCATTATGATGTGATGGCCCCGCCGGTTGACGGTGACGACGACATCTCTGGCGGCAGTGGTGCCGATACGATTGATGCGGGCGCCGGTGCCGACACGATCGATGGCGGCAGCGACAATGACTATATCCTGTTCGGCGAAGGCGGGGCCACGCAGGCCGACGGTGATCTGGTTTATGGTGGCACGGGCGATGACACCATAGACGATGTCAGTGGGTTCAATCACACATACAACGCAACGATCTATGGCGAGGCTGGCAATGATGTCATTTATGGCGGCGACGGCGACAATCTGATTGATGGCGGCGACAATGATGACGTGATCAGTGCCGAAGCCGGTGACGACAGGATCACCGGCGGTTCCGGCAACGATATTTTGTCAGGCGGTGCGGGCGACGACACCTTTGTTTTTGAAACAGGCAGCGGCCAGGACACCATCACCGATTTCGATATGGGTGATGACGATCTGGACGGATTCACCAATGACCAGCTGGATGTCAGCGGGTTGCTGGATGCGCAGGGCAACCCATTGCATGCCGGTGATGTCATGGTTACCGACGACGGGTCGGGCAATGCCTTGCTGACCTTTCCGACCGGGGAAAGCGTTGTTTTATGGGGGGTTGCACCCTCGGCTATTGATCAGCCCGCGGAACTGCATGCAGCGGGCGTGCCCTGTTTCACTGCGGGCACCCGCATCATGACCCCGGGAGGCGAGGTTCAGGTCGAAGATTTGCGGGTGGGCGATTATGTGACCACCCTGTCTGGCGGTCCGATGCCTCTGCTATGGGTGGGGCGGCGGCGGTTGCTGGCAGATGAATTGAATGCACAACCGGAATTGCGCCCGATCCGTATACGCGACGGCACATTCGGGAACCGTGGTGATCTGCTGCTGAGCCCGCAACACGCTATGTGCTTGCCCGACCCGTCAGGCGGCGGGCAAGCACTGGTGCGTGCGGTGCATTTGATGCGGCATGGCGACGGGCGGATCAGGCGGGCCATGGGGGTTAGGCAGGTGGAATATGTGCATCTTTTGCTGCCCCGCCATGCGCTGGTTCTGGCGAATGGAGCCGCGAGTGAAAGCCTGTATCCGGGCCGTTTCGGGTTGGCCGGATTTGCCCTGTCAGCCAAGGCCGAGCTATTTGACCTATTCCCGCAACTGTCGCGGATACTGGATGGGCAGGCAAAAGCCGCCGATGTTTACGGGCCGACCACATTGCCGGTTTTGCAAAAATTCCCTCAAGGGTTGGTGTTTCACTGATCTTGCACGCTCTGTGTCCGCCCTGTCACCGGAAAAATGCGAATGCCCCGAACAGTTGAAACTGTCGGGGCGTTTGCTTTTTCCGCGGGATGCAGGCGCAAGAGGAAGCAGGCAGGCGTGAGCTAGTTCACCGGACCGTTCCAGCTTTCGGCATAGACATCCAGCTCTTCTAGGAATTGCCAGATTTGCAGGCAGCCGTCTTCGATATCGCGCAGTGCTTCGGGCGAGGGAACATATCCATGCGCGTGACAACCGCGGATAAAAGAAACCTGTTTGAACATCTTGCCGATGATCGGGCGCATTTCGCCGAAACATGCTTCGGATATGCCTTGCAGCACGCAATAGGTGGCATAGCGCAGTTTTTCCGGCCCGGTTAGGTCCGCATCGACCAGGGAATCACGCAGCGCCGATGCGATCGCCGTTCCCAAACGCTCTGCGCTTAGGTCCTCTTTGGCGAGGTAATTGGTGCAACCGGAGCGGATGGCATTCACAACCACGTCAGTATCGGCATCCGATGCCACCATTATCGTCGCCATATCAGCAGCCATCGGGTGCGCCCGGATCAGGCGGATCGCGTCCAGCCCGGTTTCACCCTTCAGCCGGTAATCAATCAGGGCGACATCGAATTTGCTTTCGTCCATTTCGGATTCAAGTTCGCCCACGGTGCTGACCATGGTGACATCCATGGGTTGCCCGATTTTTTCCGTGATCCGCTGCAAACGCATCTGGTCGAACCTGTTGTCATCCAGAATGATCACGCGCAACGCACCTGGAGTGGCCCCTTTGCGGAAATCCGCGTCGGTCATTTCCGGTTTCGATATTACATTTTGATCAGTGATTTGCATCGCCCCACCCTACTGAGTTTTGTCTGGGGTGATCATGCACTGATTGTGCTTATGCATTCGTTAACGTCTGCAAACCGTTTCCGTAAAATCCTGCCTATTCATCCGCCTAGCCGAATCTGGCGACAAAACAAGCCCCCCCCGAACCGGAGGGTTCGACGTGAATTCCCCCGCCATGGCCGTCACATAGGCGCCTGGCTGTGGCAAGCCCGATACCGCTGCCCGGCGTATCGTTTTGCGAGGCCAGTTTTTCCAAAAATCCGAACACGCGCTCGCTGAATTCAGGTGCGATGCCGGGGCCATCATCTGCGACCATAAGTGAAACACCGCTTGTTTTTATTAAAATGTGCTGGGTTGCACGATGATGGTGGCGCATGGCATTTTCGACAAGAATGCGCAAAACACTGGTAAAATCGCCGGGATCAACAGGCAGGATCGGGGCCTGAAAATCCAGATCGATCTGCACGGTTTCGGGCAAATCCAGATCGGGCATCAGGCCGGACCAGGCCGCGGCCACATCCACCTGCCCATCGGGGCGGGCGCCACCCGCGCGGGCATAACTGTGAATGTCCACCATATACTGGTCCAACCGCACTGCATTTTCCGACAATAAATCAAGGCTTTCAAGGGTGAGGTCGGGCAAGGATATTCCCGCCGTAGCCACATCTTCCTTGATCCACGCCGGTAAATCCCGCAGCGCCCGGATCGAGGCGCGCAGATCATGCATCATACGGCGTATGACCAGATCGGATTCCTGCACTTCCATTCGCCCTTCCTAAACCTGCTCATCCAGAAACGCGGCCACTTGGTGGACCTGGGCGACCGTCAATGGCTTGTTGATGAAATCCTTGACCACATCGTATTTTGCCGCGCGCTCTTTGTCGCGAGGCTCTATCGAGGTGGTCAACATGATGATCACCGCACGCGCATAGCTTGTCCCCACCTCGGCAAATGCGACGTCCAGAAACTCGAATCCGTTCATGCGCGGCATGTTGATATCAAGGAAAATAACATCATATGGCTTGCAATCCGGTTCGCGCAGATGCGCCAATGCCTCGTCCGCGTATTCGAATGCAGTGATCGAATGCACCAGGCCCGATTTCATCAGAACACGGCGATAAATCATCTGATCCACACGTTCATCATCGATCAACAAGACACGTCCCATTTTTTCAGTCATGGGTTCACCTTTCTTTCAGTTCTTAACGTGATGTGAAAACGGGTTCCGACGCCGAATTCCGATTCTAGTCCGATTTGCCCCCCGTGATTGGAGGCAATCCGTTTACATAAGGTTAGCCCCAGACCGCTTCCGGCATATTCTTCGCGATTATGAAGCCGCTGAAACAGGCCGAACACGCGATCATGATATTCCGGCGCTATGCCGATTCCGTTGTCGGACACGATGATCTGCGCCTCGCCCTGAGCGGTGCCGGGACGCGAGGACACCTCGATCCGGGGTTCGCGTTCCGGGCTGCGGAATTTGATGGCATTTGACAGCAGGTTTTGCAGCAGAACACGCAATTGCACGGCGCTGCCTTCGACCACCGGCAAATCACGGATCACCAGCTTGGCCCCGACCTTTTTGGTATCCGCCGCCAGATCGGCGACGATCCCGCGACACAGCGTGCCCAGATCAATCGGCACGGGGTCGATATCCTCTTCGATCGTGCGTGAATATTCCAGGACATCTTCGGTCAGCCGGCCCATGCGCTGCACAGTTTCCAGTGCGGAATCAAGGAGTTCCTGCGCATCAGATGTCAGTTCCTCACGGTAATCCTCGCGCAGGACATCTAGCAGCATCCAGATCGTATTGGTCGGGGATTTCATGTCATGCGAGATCGAATAGGTAAATTCGGCCTGTTCGCGGCTGTATTCGATCAGACGGGCATTGCTGCGGCGCAAATCCTCTGCCACGGCTTCGATTTCACGGGTGCGTTCCGTAATTTTCGTATCCAGATCATCACGCTGGCGGGCCAGTTTGAAGGTGGCGAACCGCAAATCCTGTTCGACGCGCTTGCGTTCCGACACCTCGTTGCGCAGCGAAGATATCGAGTTGCGATAACCGAGCAGGGCCATGTCGTAAACGGTCAGAACTTCGAGGTGAAAATTTTCAAAATGCCGGATCGTTTCGGCATCCAGTTCGTGATCTTTGATATAGTCGGCCATGCTTTTGTGATGTGCCGCGCTAAGGTCAATGAGGGAAATACCACGGGAAAACGCGTCACGCGCGATATCATAGGCGGTGTTCAGGGCGCTCGACCCGCCGCTTTGGACAAAAATCTGGACATTCGCGAGATACGCCGCTGTGAAATCTACCAGCGCGGTTTCTTCGACGATCGGTGCGCGCTCTGTCATGGGGCCGCGTCCAGTTTCATGACCAGAACAATGGCATCGTCATCGTCGCGGCCAAAACTGGCCATGGTTTTTTCTGCAACCTGACTGGCCGAGGCATTCATATCCGCCCCAGCAAGAAAACCGCGCATCACCCCGTCGCTGACCATGATGATCAAGTCGCCAACCCTAATATCCTGTTGCTGTTGATGTATGCCGGAATACTGGATGCCCAATGTGCCGCCGCGTTGCAAAAGGCCCCTGGGGGCGTGCGGCCTGTGCGCCTGCCACAGCTGGCCACCGATATCACCGACAGCGGCCCAATCCAGTTTGCATTTTGCCAGGTCGATCATGGCCAGGCCCATTGCGGCACCACGGCTGTTCACCAATGCATCATCGCAGGTTTGAAAACAGATGGGCAACGGGTGAATACCGCAATCCGAAAGCGCCGCAATACACGTATTTGCTGCCTTTCGGGCCTGTGTGCCGCTACCGGTTCCGTCGATCACGGCCGCCAGTATCCGCCCGCCGTCGCGTTGCAAAACAAACCCGTCACCCGATTCCGTGCCCGCCTGTTTGGAGCGCAGCTGCACCCCCCAGCTTAGCACAAGATTGCCATGTTCGATTTGACCGCTGTTCATTCAAAGGCCCATTTCGTGGCAATGACGGTAAGCCCGTTCCCCGGCGGGCTGCTGATTTCGAATTCATCCATGATACGGCGCGTTCCGGGCAGCCCCAGACCGAGGCTGTTGCCCGTGGAGAACCCGTCGACCATGGCAGCATCCAGATCGGCGATGCCCGGCCCATCGTCAGTCGCGGTAATGGTCAGTCCGATATTGCGCCCACGCAGGTTTTTTGTGACCGCTATCATTCCGCTGCCAGCATAGTTGACAATGTTGCGCGCCAGTTCCGACACCGCCGTTGCAATCAGGGCCTGCTCTGCACGGCTAAAGCCGATTTCCTCGGCGAGTTGTCGTGCCATCTGGCGGGCCAGAACAACGTCGCCATCGCGTTCGATCTGCTGAATCCCGCGCCCCGCCCCGTCCATCATCGGATCAGCCCTTGCGGGCCAGCAATGCCAGCCCCCGATCCAGATCCAGGGCTGTCGGCACATCCTTTAGCGTCACACCAAGCAGAACCATCGAAAAAGCGACCTCGGGCTGAATGCCGACAATACACATGCGTGCGCCGCGCAATTGCACCGCGCTGGCAATATCGCACAGCATACGGGTGCCAAAGCTGTCCAGCACATCCAGCGCCCCCACATCCACAACGACACCCGTTGCATTATGGCGCACCACCTGTTCCATCAGCCGCGACTGCAAATCCAGAATTTCGGTGTCAGACAGTTCTTCCTGAATCGAGGAAATCAGCGTCTCACCTTGTCGCAATATGGGAACGCGCACCGACATATGTTCAATCCTGCATCAGCCCGTCAGCCAGTTCGATCCCGTGTTGCAGGTCGCCCGCAGTGTTCAGCGATTCCCCCGAGACACCGATTTTGACAAGGGATTGCGCCACATCGGCCGAAATACCCGTCAGCACCGACTGTGCCCCCATCAGCCGCGCGGCTGTCATCGTCTGGATCAGGTGATTGGCCACGGCACTGTCCACCGCAGCGACGCCTGTAATATCCAGAACAACGGCGCGTGCGCGATGGTCGCGTATCCCTTCGAGGAGATGCACCGTCAGCGTGCGGGCGCGGTAGCCGTCCAACGCCCCCACCACCGGAATAAGCAACAGCCCGTCACGCAGTTTCAAAACCGGCGTTGGCAGTTCGCTCATCTCTCTCTCTCGGGCGCGAATGGTTTGTTCCCGGGTTTCGACATAGGTTTCCAGCGCCAGGGCCATATCGAAATGCGCCAGCTTTATCAGCGACATAACCAGATGAAACGCATGTTTCGGGTCGTCTGCCAACCGATCCAGAACAACATGCCCCAGACGGTGCAGGTAAAACGCATATGCGCCAATATAGAGCGTCGGCGTCACGCCGTTGCGTTCGTGAATTTGCCCGACACGGCGCCGTTCGGAAATATAGGATTCATCCAGTCGGGCCGAGATGAGTTCCTTGAAAAACTGTGTTTGGCCGGCTTTTACGCGGGCAATTTGATCCGGCCCGGAAAAGTGGCGCGCCGCATCTTCGGAGGATAAAAGATGGTCATAAAAGGTTTCGATGATATCCACCGCGACCTCATCCGCGATTTCCGTCAGTTCAGAGGTCGCCGCCTTATCAGCGTCCGAAATATCAAACCATCGCAACGCATCCCTGAAATCCGCATCATTTGCCACTGCATCCGCTGACGAGGCGATTATTTCAGACATATAAAATACCCCTTTAACCATCGCCCTAACTTCAGACGTTGACCGAAAGTGCATCATCGAGATTTATAAAAGATTAAATAATGCCGTTTTTTAGGCCTTTCCGCCCATCCAGCAGCAGGTTCCTGCCGACCGGCGCAAGGCCGCAAGCGGGGTTCGGGCGGTGCGGGAATGCCCGTTTCGGACACCCCCGCAACGGTTTAGCCCTTGGCGCCCTGCCCGCGGGAATACATATCCTCGTAGCGCACGATATCATCTTCGCCCACATAGGATCCGGTCTGGACCTCGATCAAAACCATCGGCACCTTGCCGGGGTTTTCCATGCGATGCACCGCGCCCAACGGGATATAGACGGATTGGTTTTCGGTCACCAGTTTCACCGTTTCGTCCACCGTCACACGGGCCGTTCCTTCGACCACGATCCAATGTTCCGAGCGGTGAAAATGTGATTGTAATGAAAGGGATGCGCCCGGATGCACCATGATGCGTTTGACCTGAAACCGCCCGCCCACGACCAGGCTTTCGAACCAGCCCCATGGGCGGTGGTCCTTGGGAAAGGTGGTGGCCTGCACCGCGCCTTTTTCCTTGAGCGCGGCCACGGCTTTTTTCACATCCTGCGCGCGCGACATATCGGCGACCAGCACCGCATCGTTCATCGCCACGGCCATGATGTTGTTCAACCCGATGCCCACGACCGCTAATCGTTCACTGTCAGAACGCAGCAGAGTATTGTCGCAATCAATCGCCGTGGCAGCCCCGGTGGCCACAACGCCGCGCGCATCGGGACCGGATTCGCGCCAGACCGCATCCCAGCCGCCAAGGTCGGACCATTCGCCAGCGTATGGAACCACAGAGAGGTTGGCGGCGCGTTCCATCACCGCATAGTCGATCGAGATATCCTCGGCCTTGGCCCAAGGGGTAGGTGCCAGCCGCAGAAAACCCAGATCGGTTTCGGCCTGTTCCACAGCCGCGGTGACCGGATCCAGCAATTGCGGCGCATGTGCCTGAAACGCATCCAGCATGTCCTTGGCTTTGAACAGGAAAATCCCGGCGTTCCACAGGTAATTTCCGGCCTCGACCATCTGCGTGGCGCGGGTTTCATCGGGTTTTTCCACAAAGCGCGACAGCGGGATCGCGGCGCCATCATCCCCCGGCGCGCTGGCCAGTTCCAGATAGCCATAGGCGGTTTCGGCATGGGTCGGACGGATGCCAAAGGTCACCAGTTGCCCCGCCGCGACCGCGCTCAGGCCCCGCTCTACTGCGGCGTGAAAACCAGCCGCATCGGGCACCACGTGATCAGAGGGCGCGACCAGCAGCACCGCATCAGGATCGGTTTTCAGCGCATAGATCGCCGCCGCCAGAACGGCAGGGGCAGTGTTGCGCCCGTCAGGTTCGATCAGGATCGCGCCGGGGTCAATCCCCGCAGCGGCCAGTTGTTCGGTCACAATGAACCGGAAATCAGACCCGGTCAGCACCATGGGTTTGCTGAATTGCACCGCCCCGCTGCCCCCCGACAACCGCTGCGCCGAGGCCTGAAACAGGGTAGTATCCCCCACCAGCGGCGAGAACTGTTTGGGATAGCTTTTGCGCGACAAGGGCCACAGGCGTGTGCCGGAACCGCCGCATAGGATAACAGGCGTAATCAATTGGGTCTTCCTTGCAATAAATTTTGTCGTCCCCAACCCTATGCGTTAGCAACCGGATCAGGCAAGCGCCGCAACGCAGCACGGGGGCATAAACCACCTGTAATTGCGGTTTATGCCAGCCCCGTGACAGCGCGCAACGCAAGTCGCACGCTGTGCAGGCCCATTGGGACTGTTGCATTAATCATCATGCTTTGTCAGATTTGTGCTTTTGAGGTTGATG
>ERZ1699650.58-NODE-58-length-78229-cov-11.364431_pt1 | contig 78229 bp, 59 predicted proteins | sample MGYA00581512_ERZ1699650 | MGnify/ENA primary metagenome ERZ1699650 (study PRJEB42348, sample SAMEA6618698) | metagenome | isolation source: Polyester-degrading enrichment culture growing on monomer terephthalic acid, Te | collected 2019-05-17 ... | reverse complement strand
GACCCTTCCGACATCCCCGAGGCCGATCCAACCGCCACCGGCACCGATCATGCGGTTGCGCCCGAAATCCTCGCCATCGTTGGCGACCCGGAATACGGTGAATACCTGTCGTCGGAATGCACGACCTGCCACAAGACCGACGGCAGCGACAGCGGTATCCCCTCGATCACCCTCTGGCCGGAAGAGGATTTCGTGATCGCCATGCACGCCTACAAATCCGACGTCAGGGCACACCCTGTCATGCAGATGATCGCCGGACGCCTGTCCGACGAAGAGATTGCGGCATTGGCCGCATATTTCGGGACGCTCGAAGAATAGCGGGCGCCCAACATCAAAAGGGAGGAAACGTGACATGACATTCAACAGACGGGCCTTTATCGGCACCGCCGCCGCAGCCATGACCCTGGCGGCCCCCATGGTCCGCGCGGCGGGACACGGCAAGCCGCAGGTTGTCGTCGTCGGCGGCGGCGCGGGCGGCGCCACGGCGGCGCGCTATATCGCCAAGGACAGCAAGGGCGAGATCGACGTCACCCTGATCGAACCGACGCGGACCTATTACACCTGCTTCTTCTCGAACCTCTACATCGGCGGCTTCCGCTCGATCCAGTCGATCGGCCATTCCTATGGCACGTTGGCCAGCGAATACGGCATCAACGTCGTGCATGACTGGGCCGTGGGCGTCGACCGTGATGCCAAGACGGTGACGCTGGCCGGTGGCGGTTCGGTGCCTTACGACAAGCTGATCCTGTCGCCCGGCATCGATTTCGTCGAAGGATCGGTCCCCGGCTGGGACCTGTCCAACCAGAACGCGATGCCCCATGCCTACAAGGCCGGATCCCAGACCGAACTGCTGCGGGCGCAGATCATGGCGATGCCCGAGGGCGGCACCTTTGTCATGGTGGCCCCGCCCAATCCCTTCCGCTGCCCGCCGGGGCCTTATGAGCGGGTGTCGATGGTGGCGCATGTGCTGAAACAGGCCAACCCGACCGCCAAGATCATCATCGCCGACCCCAAGGAGACCTTTTCCAAGCAGGGCCTGTTCGAAGAGGGTTGGGAACGCCACTACCCCGGCATGATCACCCGGATCGGCCCGGACTTCGGCGGCCAGAACGTTACCGTGAACACCGCCGACATGACGGTGGACATCGATGGCGAGGTCATCAAGGCCGATGCTTGCAATGTCATCCCGGCGCAGAAGGCCGGGCGGATTGCCGAACTGGCCGGTGTGACCGATGGCAACTGGGCGCCGGTCAACCCCACCGACATGTCGTCGAAGGCGGATGCCGATATTCACGTGCTGGGCGATGCCAGCCAGCAGGGGGACATGCCGAAATCGGGCTTTTCCGCCAACAGCCAGGCCAAGGTCTGTGCCAATGCGGTGCGCGGCGCGCTGACCGGCAGCCGGGTGTTCCCGGCGAAATACGCCAATACCTGCTGGTCGCTGATCGCCACCAACGATAGTGTCAAGGTCGGCGCCGCCTATGAGCCGACCGAGGAAAAGATCGCCTCGGTCGACAGTTTCGTCAGCCAGACCGGCGAAGATGCCGCCACCCGCGAAGCCACGTTCCAGGAAAGCCTGGGCTGGTACGACGGCATCACTTCGGACATGTTCGGCTGACCCTTTGAAACCGGCAAGGCGGTGATCGCCGCCCTGCCACCCACCCCGACGGAGACCCGAAGATGAAATGGCTTTTCCCCGCGATCCTTGCCGCCAGCCCGGCGCTGGCCGCGGACGGTGTCGTGACCCAGACCTATGACGGCAGTTTCGAAGACGCGACCTTCAGCGTTGAAAGCGCCATACTCGACCGGGGTTTGGTGGTCGATCATCGCAGCCATGTCGGCGAAATGCTGGAGCGCACCCGCGCCGAGGTGGGCGGCAAGATGCTGTTCGACAATGCCGATGTCTTTCTGTTCTGCTCGGCGACCGTGTCACGCCAGGTGATGGAGGCCGACCCGGCGAATATCGCCTATTGCCCCTATGGCGTCTTTGTCACCGACCATGACGGCCGGGTGGAAATCGGGTATCGCGAGTATCCCGCGGGGGCGATGGACGCGGTCGAAGAGCTTCTGGACGGTATCGTGAGGGACGCGCTGGCCTTTTGACCGGGCGCGTCGGGCTTGAGCGAAATCAAGGTTGATATTCGCATATCGGGATATGTTCCGCCAAACCCCAGGAGGACAACCGATGGAAGCCCTGATTGACCGGTTCGGCGATGGCGCGGTTCTGATCGGCATCGGTGCCGTGACCGGCTTGTTGTTTGGCGCGGCGGCCCAGCATTCCCGTTTCTGCCTGCGCGCGGCCACGGTGGAAGTGGCCGATGGTGCCCTTGGCCCGAAGCTGGCGATCTGGCTGATCGCCTTTTCCGCCGCCGTCACCGGCGTGCAGGCTGCCGTCGTGGCGGGCTGGCTGGATGTCAGCGAGGCGCGGCAACTGGCGGGCACAGGCTCGCTTTCAGGTGCGTTGATCGGCGGGCTGATGTTTGGCGCGGGCATGATCCTGGCGCGCGGCTGTGCCTCGCGGCTTCTGGTGCTTTCGGCCACGGGGAATCTGCGGGCGATTGTTACCGGGCTGGTTTTGACGCTGGTGGCACAGGCATCGCTGCGCGGCGTGCTGTCGCCCCTGCGCGAGGAGATCGGGTCCTGGGCGTTGATCGATGGAGGACAGGCGCGCAATTTGCTCTCTGCGCTGGGGCTGGGCCACGGGATCGCGGCGGTGTTGGCCGGCGGGGTGCTCATGGCCGGATTTGGCCTTGCCTTGCGCAGGGGCATCGCGCCGGGGCCGGCGGTGGCGGCTGCGCTGGTGGGGGGCGCCGTGGCGCTGGGCTGGGTGCTGACCTACCGGCTGGCGCAAAGCTCGTTCGAGGTGGTGCCGATCTCCTCCGTCACCTTTACCGGACCATCGACCGACACGCTGATGGGGCTGGTCAACGCACGGTCGCTGCCGGCAAGCTTTGGCATCGGGCTGGTGCCGGGGGTTTTTGTCGGGGCAGCTCTCATGGCGCTGATCAACCGCGAGTTCCGCATCCAGCGCTTCGGTGCTGACACCCCGATGGAGCGTTACCTGATGGGCGCCGTGCTTATGGGCTTTGGCTCGATGCTGGCGGGCGGTTGCGCCGTGGGCGCGGGGGTGTCCGGAGGGGCGATCTTTTCCGTCACCGCCTGGTTGGCGGTGATGGCGATGTGGATCGGGGCGATGGCCACGCATCTGGCGCTGACCCGGCGTGCCTTTGCCCCGGCCTGACCTGCGGCTCCTCAAGCCCTTGCGGGCATTCCTCGCCTATTCCCACTCCATCTGTTCATAGACGCGGCCGGCGTTTTTTGTCGCCAGTTCCTCATATGTATCGAGGTGCCGGTAGGGTGTTTGATCCACGTAATAGGCGTCCGAAAGCTCGCCACCATTGTCGATATGGGCGCGGATTTGCGCCCGCAGGTATTCGAGATACCCCTTGGTGTAGCGCCGCACCTGGTCCATGTTGGTGGGATGCCCGTGGCCGGGGATCACGTAAGTGGCCTCCAGCGCTTCGAATTCACTATCCCAGGTGTCCAGCCAATCGGCGGTGATCGTATGTTCGAAGATAGGCAACATGCGTTCGTGAAAGGCCATGTCACCGGCGATCACCAGAGACTGCTTCGGCAGCCAGATCACGATGTCGCCCGGACTGTGCGCCGGCCCGAGGTAGCGGGCCTCGATGCGGAAATCGCCCTTTTCCAGCACATAGTTCTCGTCAAAGGTCTCGGTCGGCAGGGTCACGTCGGTGCCCTCGCCCTTGTCGCGGTTGTAGCGCATCATGCCGGACAGGGTCTGTGCGCCGTATTCCTCAAGCTCATGCGCCGCCGCTTCGTGCGCGATGATCGGCACGCCCTGCGCGGCCCAGTAGGAATTGCCCAGCGTGGCATGGCCCTGGCCGTTTTCGTTGAAGACCGCGATCACCGGCTGATCGGTGATCTGCTTGATCTCGTCATGCAGCGCTTCGGCCAGCTTGTGCGCCGCGCCGCCATTGATGACCACCACACCTTCACCGGTGATGATGAAGCTGAGGTTGTTGTTGTGGCCGGAGTTTTCATAGGTCGGCGGCGCCGTCGCGCCGATGGCGGACCAGACGCCGGGGATAAATTCCACCGGCTTGGAATAAAGCAGCGAGCCGGGATATTGATCCGCGATATCTTCGCTGGCCAGCGCGGGGGTGGCGACAAGCGCCAGGGCAAGGGCGATCCGCATCATGAGGCCTCCGGCAGAAAGACATAGCCGTCGCCTTGCCGCTCGGCCCGACCCAGCCCGCCGGGCAGGTGAAAGCCGATCAGGCGCATCTGGTCCACCGTCAATTGATCCAGCAGGCGTGTGCGCGTCGCGGCGGCCGTTGCTTCGTCCTGATCCGAGCCGGAGTGCCAGCCGGGGTGTTCAAAGGCCACGTGGTGATTGCCCAGCGCATCGCCCACCACCATCAACGCCTCACTGCCGTTGCGCAGCTCAAAGGCCATGTGGCCGGGCGTATGGCCGAAACTGGCATGGGCCATGATCCCGGGCAGGATTTCTTCGCCATCGCGGAAGGGGGTGATCTGTTCGGCGATCACCTCAAGCCGCCGTTTTGCGCCCACGGCAAAGGACTGGCGCGCGGTGCCGATGGTGTCGACGGTGCTGTCATCCAGCCAGTAATTCAACTCGGCCTCGCCCATCAGGTAGGTGGCGTCCTGGAACAGCGGGTCGTCGAAATCGTCCAGCAGCCCCCAGATGTGGTCTGGGTGGCCGTGGGTAACCACCACATGCGTCACCTCGTCCGGCGACAGGCCGATGGCATCAAAGGCGGCCATCAGCTTGCCGGCGCTGGGCTGGAAATCCGGGCCGGCGCCCACGTCGAACAGGATCACCCGATCGGCGTCCCGCACCAGCGTGAGGTTGCATTCCGGTGTCAGGGTCTCGGTCGACAGCCCGTATTTGTCGATGATCGGGGCCAGCCTGTCCTGTGGTATTGGGCCGAAGATGAAATCGCCGGGCAGGGTCAGGTTGCCGTCGCTCAGCGTCTCGATCCGCATGTCGCCCAGCGCCGTCGTGGACCAGACCGGACCAGCCGCCGCAAGCCCCGCCGTCGCGCCCAATCCTGCGAGCATCTGCCTGCGTGTCACTGTCATGGATCGCCCTCCCAAACGAAATGTATTATTCGAATATGAAGGGGCGTTCGTGGAATCGCAAGGGAATAGGGGGCTCTGCCCCCGGCCTTCGGCCTCCCCCGGAGTTTACCTGGCAAGATGAAGGATCAGACGCCGTAGTCGCCGCCGAGGTGCTTTTCCCCGCGCCTGGCGGCAAGCTCGATCTGCTTCTGACGCTCGCGGAAGCGGGTCTTGTCGGCCTCGGAGGTCTCATCAATGCAATGGTGGCAGGACACGCCGTGTTCGTATGCGGGGCTGTTCCGGTCCTCGGGCAGGATCGGACGGCGGCAGGCGTGGCAGAGCAGGTGCGGGCCTTCCTTCAGCCCGTGACCTACCGAGACCCGCCCGTCGAAGACAAAGCAGTCGCCCTTCCAAGTGCTGTCGTCGGCGGGCACCTCTTCGAGATATTTCAGGATGCCGCCCTTGAGGTGATAGACCTCTTCCACCCCCTGTCCCAACAGGTAGTTGGTGGATTTCTCGCAGCGGATGCCGCCGGTACAGAACATGGCGATCTTCTTGTTGTGGAAACGCGCCTTGTTCTCTTCCCACCATTTGGGAAAGTCACGGAAGCTGGCGGTTTCGGGGTCGACCGCGCCTTCGAAGGTGCCAATGGCGACTTCGTAATCGTTGCGGGTGTCAATCACCGCCACGTCGTCCGAACGGATCAGGTCATTCCAGTCGCCGGGCTCCACGTAGTGGCCGACGCGGGCGCGCGGGTCCACGTCGGGCTGGCCCATTGTCACGATCTCGCGTTTCAGGCGGACTTTCATGCGGGCAAAGGGCTGGGCACTGGCGGTGCTTTCCTTGTGCTCCATGTCGGCACAGCCCGGCAGAGCGCGGATATACGCCAGTACGGCGTCAATCCCGGCACGCGACCCGGCGATGGTGCCGTTGATCCCTTCATGCGCCAAAAGCAGCGTGCCGGTCACGCCGTGGTGCAGGCAAAGATCTTTCAACGGGCCTTGCAGGGCCTCGGGGTCGTCGAAACGGGTGAAGTGATAGAGCGCGGCAACGGTGTACATGTCTGCCAGATACGCCGCGGCGCGGGTGCTGACAAGATTGGCCAGGTGCATTGTCGAGCCGGGGGCAGGGCCTCGAAGACGGCGCGCGCCGGTGCCAGGGGCGTTGCGAGGCGTGGTTCCCGCGCCGGTGACACCTAACCTGCGGCGATGGCCAACCCGTCGACAACAGCCGTGAAGACCTCGGCCGTTTCCTGCCGCGCGTCGGGCAGGCGTTGGGCCAGCGCGCGGCGCACGCCGGTCAAAAGGCTCGACCCGCCGACAAAGACCACCATGTCTACGCTTCCCGGCGCACAATCTGCATCTGCCAAGGTGGCCAGTGCCATCTCGCCGATCTGTTCGGCAGCCGTGGCCAGCTCATGCTGCATCTGCGCGTCGTAGAGATCCACCAGCAAGCCGCGTTGCACCACGTCCAGGGTGATCTCGCCGCGCCCGGCGTCATTGGCGGCGATCTTGCCGGCCTCGACCGCATAGGCGATGTCATGGCCCAGGTGCATGTCCAGCACCTCGGCCAGCCGCTCAAAGCGCTCCGGCTCTTTCGCCAGCCGCGCCCAGCGTCGCACATCGCGCAAGAGTGCCGCGTCATAGACAAAGGCGATCTTTTCCCAGCTTGCCAGATCGTTGAACAGGGCGCGCGGCGCGGTATGGGTCTTGCTGCCCAGCTCCGCGCCGATCTCGGCCCCGTGGCCCAGCAGCGGCATGACGTGGGCCAGGCTCAGGGAGCGGTCAAAGTCCGTGCCTCCCAGCCGCAGGCCCCGGCTGGCAATCACCCGGGTCTCGGGCCCCGACCGCTCACACAGCGTGAAATCCGAAGTGCCGCCGCCGATGTCGACGATCAACATCCGGCCTTCGCCCGCCACCGCCAGTGCAGCCGCTTCGGGTTCCGGCAGAAACTCGACCTCGCGGAAACCGGCCAGAGAATAGGCCTCGCGCAGGTCGGCCTCGGCCTGCTGATCCCTGTCATCTGATTCGGAGTGGAACTTCACCGGCCGCCCCGAAAGTGCGGTGTCAAAGCTCTGACCGGTGTGCTTTTCCGACCGCTGGCGGATTTCGCCCAAAAAACGTGCGATGATCTCGATCAGGGTCAGCCGCTCTTTCAGGAACTGCCGCCGCTCTCGTGCGAGGGGGGTGCCGAGGATGCTTTTCAGCCCGCGCAGGAACCGCCCGTCCTGGCCTTCCATCATGGCCCGGGCCGCGGCCTCGCCATATACAAAGCGTTGGGCGGTGAAATCGACGAAAACCGCCGTTGGCAGGGTTCTGGCGTCGGGTTCCAGCGGGATCGTCGCCGGGCGCCCGTCAACCAGGATCCCCGCGCCGGTGTTGGAGGTTCCGAAATCTATGCCTAGCCGGGCCATCGCCGCCTCCGTTGATTTTGAAGCGGCGGCTATAGCTTCGGCGATCCCGCATGGCAATTCCCAAACGCCGATTCTAAACTTGCGCTGACCAAAACCCCAGGAGTTCAAGACATGACCGCGCTGATCGTCATCGACGTGCAAAACGATTTCTGCCCCGGCGGCGCGCTGGCTGTGACGGGCGGCGACGAGATCGTCGATCCGATCAATGCGCTGATGGCGGATTACGAGGCGGTGATCCTGACCCAGGACTGGCATCCCCGGGACCATTCCTCGTTCGCCAGCGAACATCCGGGCAAAGCGCCCTTCGACATGATCGACATGCCCTATGGCCCCCAGGTGCTCTGGCCCGATCACTGCGTCCAGGGGTCGGACGGGGCGAAGTTTCATCCCCGGCTCGACACCACCCCGGCCGACCTGATCATCCGCAAGGGGTTTCGGCGGGCAATCGACAGCTATTCCGCCTTCTACGAGAACGATCACGCCACGCCGACCGGGCTTGAAGGTTACCTGCGCAGCCGCGGCATCACTGATCTGCACCTGGTGGGGCTGGCAACGGATTTCTGCGTCGGCTTCTCGGCCGAGGATGCGGCGAAACTGGGCTTTGACGTTACCGTGCTGACCGGGCTATGCCGGGCCATCGATCTTGATGGGTCGCTGGCGGCAGCGACCGGGCGCATGCAGGCCGCCGGCGTCACGCTGACGTAATGGCGATTGCCGGTTTCTTAACTCTTCTGCCGTTATGACGGGGCCGAACGGATCAATGATCAGGACTATGTCGGACACGCGCTCGCCGGATCGCCAATTGGCTAACTTCGAGTACCAGCACAGCGCGGAAGGGCTGTTCCTGCGCTATGCGCGCGGCCGGATCGCCCATTTCTGGCATCGGCAGCTGATGACCTTCAGCGGCGCACTGGCGCTTTACCTGCTGGTATCGCCCTTGGTGGGGCTGATTGCGGTTTCGCTGGCGCTGCTGGGCGAGTCGACGGACCTGCTGATGCTGCGGCGGGCGCGCAACGCGCTGGAGAAGGGCGGACGTTTTCCGACGTACTACGCGTTGACCGCGCTGTCGGGCGGGTTCCAGGCGTTGACCATCACCGGCTGCGTCATGCTGGCAGCCTTTTCCGCGGGGCTGCGGGATGCCAATTTCTTCAGTTTCACCTATCTCGCCGGGGCGGCGCTGAATGCGGGGCTGGTGCTGCGGTTCCACCCGCTGGCAAGCCAGGTTCGGCTGGTGATCTATGGCTGTGCGCTGGTGACGATCCTTGCCTTTGAAATCCTGTCTTTCGACACCCTGTCGTTGCAGCTGGGCTATGATGTCCTTGCCGTTTGTATCCTGTTCTACATGGTCTGGATGATCACCGATCACTTCGCCACCAACACCCGGCGCCATGAGCAGAGCCAGCGCATGCTGCTGCATCGCCAGGGCGAAATCGAAGCCGCCAGCAGTGAGCTGTACGAACAGCAGGAAACCCTGCGCTACATGTCCCTCGTGGCGCGGCACGCGGCGGATTCGGTGGTGATCTCGGGCGCGGACCGGCGGATCGAATGGGTCAACGACGCCTTCACACGCATCACCGGCTACACCCGGGAAGAGGCCGTCGGCCGCACGCCGGGCGAACTTCTCAATTGCGAAGACACCGACGCCGAAACCGTGGAGGCCCTGGCCAATGCGGTGGCAGAGGGCCGGCCCTTTCGCGCCGAGGTCCTCAACCAGCGCAAGGATGGCCGCCAGATCTGGATCGATACCACCCTGGCGCCGGTCATGTCCGAAAGTGGCCAGCCCGAGCGGGTGGTCGCCATCGAACGCGACATCACCGACGCCAAGCGGTACGCGGTCGAGATGACCGAGGCCCGGATCGCCGCCGAAAGCAGCGAGCGGGCCAAATCCGCCTTCCTCGCCACCATGAGCCACGAGATCCGCACCCCGATGAACGCTGTCATCGGCATGGCGGACCTGTTGTGCGACACCGATCTCGATGAAAGCCAGAGGCTTTACGCCCAGACAATCCGCACCTCGGCCGAGGCGCTGCTGAAGATCATTGACGACATCCTCGACCTGTCCAAGCTCGAAGCCGGGCGGCTGTCGATCGACCCGGTGGATTTCGCGCCCGGGCCTTGCATCCTTGATGCCGTCGACCTGCTGCGCCCCAAGGCGGAAGCCAAGGGCCTGTCGCTCGATGTCGAGTTTGTCACTCGTCTGCCGGCGCTGCTGCATGGCGATGACGGGCGGTTGCGGCAGATCCTCGTCAACCTGACCGGCAACGCCATCAAGTTCACCGACCGTGGCGGTGTCACGTTGATCGTATCGCACCGCGAGATGGACAGCGGCGTCGGGTTGCGGATCGAGGTGCGTGATACCGGTATCGGCATTCCCTCGGACAAACGCGCGGAGATCTTTGATCCCTTCGCCCAGGCCGACGCCGCCACCACCCGCCGGTTCGGCGGCACCGGGCTGGGGCTGGCGATCTCGCGGTTGCTGGCGCGGCAGATGGACGGCGACATCGCCGTTGATTCCCGTCCCGGCGAAGGCTCGTGCTTCCGGGTCGATCTTCGATTGGACCCCGGCCGCGGTCGCCACGTGGCCGCGCCTCAGCCCGCGGCGGACCTGGCATTGCTTGAGGGGCTGCATGTGCTCTTGGCTGAGGACAACGTCACCAACCGTCTCCTGATCCGCTCCTTCCTCAAGACCACCAACGTGACGCTCGCCTTTGCCGAGAATGGCCGGGTCGCCGTCAACATGTCCCGCGACACCGATTTCGACGTGATCCTCATGGACCTTTCGATGCCCGAGCTGGACGGGCTGTCCGCGACGCGGGAAATTCGCGCCCGGGGCGGCGCGCAACCGCGGATCATCGCGTTGACCGCCAATGCCTTTGCCTCGGATCGGCAGGATTGTCTGGATGCCGGGATGGATGCCTTTCTGAGCAAACCAGTGCGCAAGGCCCAGCTTCTGGCCACCCTGTCAGAGCAGGCCAGCGCCGCGCCCAAAGCGACCGGGCCCCGCGTGGCAGGCGGGAAATCTCTTTGATCCGGGCAGTTACATGTCCTATCAAGAGACGATTGCCACGAAAGGTGCCGTCTGAATGGTCGATATCGCCGCCCGCGTCTGGAACCACAAGTGGAAGATCGACCCGATCGTGCGGTCGCTGATCGACACGGATTTCTACAAGCTTCTGATGTGCCAGTCGGTGTTCCGCAACAAGCGCGACACTCAGGTGCGGTTTTCCCTGATCAACCGGTCGAAACACATCCGCCTGGCCGAGTTGATCGACGAGGGCGAGCTGCGCGAACAGCTTGATCACATCCGCTCTCTCACCCTGGCGCGCGGGGAAAGCACCTGGCTGCGCGGCAACATGTTCTATGGCAAGCGCTCGATGTTTCGCCCGGATTTCATGGAGTGGTTCGAGAACCTGCAACTGCCGCCCTATCACCTGGAACGCCGCGACGGTCAGTACGAGCTGACGTTCGAAGGCGCCTGGCCCGAGGTCATGCTGTGGGAAATCCCGGCGCTTGCCGTGCTGATGGAGCTGCGTTCGCGTGCGGTGCTCAACGACATGGGGCGGTTCGAGCTTCAGGTGCTTTATGCCCGCGCCATGACCAAGCTCTGGGAAAAGGTCGAACGCCTGCGCGGCATCGACAACCTGCGCATCGCCGATTTCGGCACCCGGCGGCGGCATTCCTTCCTCTGGCAGGATTGGTGCGTGCGCGCCATGACCGAGGGGCTGGGCGGCGGCAAGTTCATCGGCACGTCGAATTGCCTGATCGCCAAGAACCGCGACATGGAGGCCATCGGCACCAACGCCCACGAGCTGCCGATGGTCTATGCCGCATTGGCTGAAGATGACGCCGCGCTGGCGCAGGCGCCCTATGACGTGCTGGCCGACTGGCACGAGGAACACGACGGCAACCTGCGCGTCATCCTGCCCGACACCTTCGGCACCGAGGGGTTTCTGCAACGCGCGCCCGACTGGTTGGCGGGCTGGACCGGCATCCGCATCGACAGCGGCGACCCGGCCAAGGCCGCCGAGGTGGCCATCGACTGGTGGAAATCCCGCGGCGAGGACCCGCGCGAAAAGCTGGTGATCTTCTCCGACGGGTTGGATGTTGCGAACATCGAGGCGCTGCACAAACAATTCTCGGGCCGTGTCCGCGTGTCCTTTGGCTGGGGCACCAACCTGACCAACGACTTCCGCGGCCTTGTGCCGGACGGCGGGCTGGATGCCTTTTCGCTGGTCTGCAAGGCGGTTTCGGCGGATGGCAAGCCCACGGTCAAGCTCTCGGACAACCCGGAAAAGGCGATGGGTCCGGAGGGCGAGATCAACCGCTACAAGCGGGTGTTCGGCGTGGGCGAGCAGGAACGGATCGAGGTCGTGGTGTGATACGTAGGCCGGGCGTCAGCCCTGCCGACCTGGCGTGTCACTCCTCCACCTTCCCCCGCAGAGACTTCACCTCACCGCGCTTCTTCTTCGCGTCCACCCGCTTGCGTTTCTGGTTCTGCGACACCCGCGTCGCGATCCGGCGCTTGGGTCTTTCCAATGCGCGTCGCACCATCTCGGCCAGCCTCTCCCGCGCGATTTCACGGTTGCGGGCCTGGGACCTCGTTTCATCGACCTGCACCACCACCGCGCCCTCGCGCGTCCATTTCCGCCCGGCGATCCGCTGCAACCGGCGCTTCACCGCGTCGGGCAGGGCCGGAGAGCGCGCAGCCTCGAACCGCAGCTCCACAGCGGTGGAGACCTTGTTCACGTTCTGCCCGCCGGGGCCGGATGAGCGGATGAACTGCTCTGTCAGTTCCCAGTCGGCGAGTTCGATTTGATCGGTGATGCGTAACGACATGGTGCAAACATAGGAATTTCCAACGAAAAGGGCCATGCCCGGCGGCATGGCCCTTCGAGAATGTCAGGAGGTGGGGCCGGTTAGGTCCTACCAATTCGGGGTTTGATCTCCCCCAAGGGCTGCCTCAGAGGGCCACCCCCCGAACTGTTCCGACGCCTTTCTCCAATACCTCTCTCGACACTGAAGCACCTCCTTTCTGTTTGTTTCCGTACTCGAATCATGGCACGAGCCGGACAATTCTCAAAAGGAAAATTCACGCCAGCGCGCGATTTTTCGAAAGCTGCGCAACGATTGCCCGGAACGGGATCAGCGCCAGCAGCGCCAACGCCAGCTTCACAAGCCAGTCGGCACAGGCCAGCGTGACCCAGAGCGGCAGGACCGGGCCGACGGTCAGGAAGGGCACGCCTTCCCAGGCCCAGGAAATCGCGGCATCGGCTTCAGCCCCGAAAAACGGGACGGCGGCCGAGAAGGCGATGGTAAAGAACAGCGCCGTGTCCAGTGCCGAGCCGATCAGCGTCGAGGCCAGCGGCGCGCGCCACCAACGGCCTTCGCGGAACCGGTTGAACACCGCGATGTCGGTCATCTGTGCGACAAAGAAGCCGATGCCCGAGGCAAAGGCGATGCGCAGCGGCACGGCGGCAAAGGTATAACCGTCGCCCTGCAGCATGATCTGCGAACCGATCAGCGAACAGATCACGCCGGTGACAAAGCCCGCCAGCACGACCTTGCGCGCGGCCTGAACCCCGTAGACGCGGTTCATCACGTCGGTGACGAGAAAGGCCAGCGGATAGGTGAAGGCGCCCCAGGTCAGGAGGCCGCCGAGAATGACGAATTGAACGAGGATATTCGAGGCCACGACGATGGCGGCCATGGCAAGAATGCCAGGTAGATGGGTGCGGTTCATGATATGTGCCCGTTTTAGCAAGGTTGCGGCGACTTGGCCCCCGGAACCCGGGAACGGGCGGGGCATACAGGAGACCCGTGGCCCGACGCAAGCCCCTTGTCACAGGTGTGTCACAGTTGCGCGGGGGCCGATCTGTCAACAGATCGGAACCGATCCATTGATGGATCGGCCGCCTCAGCGGAGGATATACTCGACGAACTCGGTACGCTGGATGAAGCGGAAATTGTCGTCCGAGATCATGGTCAACCGAATTGCCCCCTCCGGCGTCGTGCTGACAGCCAGCCCTTCGAGGTTGTCGTGTTGGCCCAGTGTGCTGGTGAAAAGCGTCTCGCCCGGCCCGATCCCATCGGGCGACAGGGCAAAGCGGCGCACGCGTGAGCGAAAGCCGAACCCGGTGAACTCCCGCTCCAGCAGGTAGAACATGCCGTCCGGCCCCACGTCGGCGCCCACCGGTTGAAACCCGCCGCTGCGGGGGATGTCGAACGGCTGATCCCAGGTACCGTCGCGGTAGCGGTAGACCGGGAATGGCCGCGTCATCTGGCCCGAGCGTTCGGGCAGGGTGTAAAGCCAGCCGCGCTGATCGATGGCCAGTGCTTCAAGCCCGGAGTTGTTCTGCAATTCGGCAAAGTCCGGGTGGCGGGGCAGGTCCTCGCCACGGTCGTCCGGGGTGTAGCGCCGCACCAGGTGGCTGCCTTCGAAGGACACGAAACGTTGACCGTCACTGCCGATGGCCAGCCCCTCGGTATCGCTGGCCAGCTTGCCGGTGGCGGGCCGCCCGGCGCCATCGCGCAGCGGGCGCGGGTCGGTGCTGTCGATGCCGGTAATGCGCCCGTTGTCGCGCAGGATCCGGCCTTCGACGATATGACCCCGGTCGCTGATCGCCACGAAACCGTCACCGGTGGCGTCAATCTCCAGCCCCGAGAGGCCGCCGAAATGCGCGGCCTTCATGCTCCAGGTATAGCTCTGGACATGGGTGGCCCGGGCAGGCGTATCCTCGGCGGCGATGCCGCAATTGGAAAGCAGCGCCGCGATGACGCCGGTCAAAAGAGGTTTCATGTGGGTTACTGCGCCGTCAACACGCCGGCACATTGCGCCGGAAGATCGGCCAGCACCAGCTCGCGCTTGGGTTTCGGCGGCGGTGCGTTCGGATCGGGGGGCGGCGGGTTCAGGATGCGATCAACCCAGCCCTGCGCCTCGGCACAGCCGTCGCCGGGCGGCGGCGGGTTCTGGTTGACACAGGCCGAGGATCCGCTGGGACACGACAGCCGGACGTGGAAATGATAGTGATGCCCCCACCACGGTCGCACCTTGCGCAGCCAGGACCGGTCGCCCTTTTCATCGTTGCACATCTTTACCTTGGCACCGGGGAAGATGAAGATCCGCGCCACCCGCGGATCGCTGGCCGCGGCTTTCACCAGCGCGTGATGCTGCGCGGTCCACTTGTCGTTGGTAAAGGCGCCATTGGCCCGGCGTAGCGAGATCGAGGACAGTTGTTCCCGTGCCTTGGACGACAGTTGCAGGTTCTCGGCCGGGCGCAGCCAGATATCGGCGTCCAGCCCGATTTGGTGGCTGGCGTGACCGGTCAGCATCGGCCCACCCCGCGGCTGCGAGATATCGCCGATGTAAAGCCCGCTCCACCCCGGCAATTGCGCCGCCTTGGCGGAGAGCTTGCGAAGATAGTCGATGGTTTCGGGGTGGCCCCAGTTGCGGTTGCGGCTCAGGCGCATCGCCTGCCAGGTTGGCCCGGTTTCGGGCAGTTGCGCGCCGCCGGCAAGACAGCCCTTGGCATAGCTGCCATAAGGCGCGGGCGATTGGCTCGACCCGCCGGCCTTGGCGCCGAACAGTTGCTTCGCCTGCTTGGTGGAAAGCACCCCCATCGAGGTTCCGACCGTCGGCAGGTCGCCCTGGGTCAGGGTGGCCCTGGTCTTGGCGCTGTCGCCACCGCCACAGGCGGCAAGGATCGTGCAGAGAACCGCCGCGGCGGTCAGTCGGATGGGGCGTTGGACCATGCTGCTCGGTCTCCCTCGGGTTTCACCCAGCGTAGCAACAAAAGCCCGATCAAGAAAAGGGCGATCAGTGGCGTCACGCCCAATTGTTGCGATCCGGTGAGCGAGGTGGTGATACCGATGCAGAGCGGCGCAATAAAGGAGGTGGCCTTGCCCGCCAGCGCGTAAAGCCCGAAGGCCTCGGTCATGCGCGCGGGGTTGGCCTGGCGGACCATCATGGTGCGCGAGGCCGACTGAATCACCCCGCCCGCCGCGCCGATCACCGCGCCGATGAGGTAAAAGGCGATGTCGGGCAGGGGCGACCCCTCGGCCAGCGGCAGGCCGTACAGCGTGTCGGGCGACACCAGCACGGTCGAGATCGCGGCCCAGGTCAGAAGCAGGATCGCGCCGATGATCACCGGTTTCGGCCCAAAGCGTGCATCCCACATGCCGCCCAACCAGGCAAACAGCGCCCCCGAGATGATTGCCACGATGCCAAAGATGCCCACGTCCACCACGCTCCACCCCAGCACGCCGGCGGCGTAGATCCCGCCGAATGTGTACATCCCGTTCAGCGCGTCGCGATAGAACATCGACGAGGCGAGATAGGCAAAGAGCGACGGGGTCTGCGGCAACCGCCTGACAGTACGCTTCAGGTCCGACAGCGCGCGCCGCACCGCGCCGGGTGTTGCCGAGGCGGGCTTGGGATCGCGCACCCAGAGGAAGAAGGGCACCATGAAGGCAACATACCACACCGCCGTCAACGGCCCGACAAAGCGCGTGCCTTCGCGCGTCTCCGCGTCAAGTCCAAGGATTGGCGAAATGCCGATCAGCGTCTTCCCGGTCTCGGCGCTTTCGGCAAACAGAAGCAGCATGAGGACCAGCGCCACCAGTCCGCCACAATATCCAAAGGCCCAGCCATTGCCGGAAATCCGGCCGATCTCTTCCTTCGTTCCCAGGTCGGGCAGCATGGAGTTGGTGAAGATCGTGGCAAACTCCATCCCGATCAGCCCGATGGCGAAACAGCCAAGGACGAGGACAAGGTTGAAGCTATCCGGCGCCGCGAACCAGAGCGCGCCGGAGCCCAGTACGTACATCACCGAGAATATCCAGATGAACCGCATCCGGTGGCCCGAGGTATCGGCCAACGCGCCCAGCACCGGGGCCATCAGCGCAATCACCAGTCCGGCGGCGCCGATGCCATAGCCCCAGGCCGCCTGCGCGGCGCTGCCGTCGCCCACCAACTCCTTGACATAAGGCGCAAAGACGAAGGTCAGCAGCAAGGTGTTGAACGGCTGGCTGGCCCAGTCGAAAAAGAACCAGCCCCAGATGCGTTTGCGCCGCGTTGCGTTCATGATCACCCCCGTTTGCCGGGGTTAGACCCTGTTACCTGCCTCGGGTGCAAGCCCTTGTTGAGCGTGGCCGCAAAAGCCACGACCGCGCCCCGGACCTGATCCGGGGCCTCCTGGCGGGCGGGCGGTGAGGTCCCTGATTACGTCAGGGACGCGAAAGCACGGGGGCGCACCGTCGCGCGCCCATCCAGGACCCGCAGTTCAACCGCCCGGCGTGGGTGGCCAGGGCCGGGCATCCTCGGCGGCGATCCAGGCCTGGAAATAATCGGGCAGGGTGGGCATCTCGGCAATGCCCATCTCGGCCGCGACCTCTTTGGGGGGCACGATGCCGTTCGGGCCGGTCACGGCGGTGCGGTACATCGCGTGGTTGGCGCATTCGCCGCTCGGCTTCCAGATCGACTGTTCGAGATAGAGAAACCGGTGGTCAGCCCCCACGGCGCGTGAGCGCATTTCGAAGGTCTCGAAGGTGCGGATCCGGCGGCGATACCGGACGCAGGATCCGGCCACCGTCAACCCCCAGCCACGGCGGCGGATCGCGTCAATCAGCCCGAGCCTGCGGGCCATCGGGATCCGGCCAAGGTCATACAGCGTGAGCGTGCGGCCGTTGTTGAGCTCCATCCACATGTCGATGTCCCAGGGCCAGCAGCGATGATGCGACACATGGGGCTCGGTCAGCGCCAGCGGCGCGGCCTTGCGGAACCGGCGGACTTCGTTGGCCATTCTCAGAAATGGATACATGACGTACCTCCTGCCCATCATCTTGCGCTGCACTGCGGCATCCGCAAGCCGTGACGCGGCGGCACTTGTCCTTTGGCCCCGGCGCCCTTACCTAGGCTGCGACCAAGGAGACCAGAGCAGATGTATGCGATTTACGGGCCGATCAAGCTGATCCTCGACGTGGCGTTCTTTATCATGATCCTCCATATCATCATGAGTTGGCTGATCAATTTCCAGGTGCTGAACCTGCGTCAACAGTTCGTGGCCCAGGTCTGGTATGGGTTGAACCGGCTTCTTGAACCGATCTATCAGCCGATCCGCAACATCCTGCCCGACACCCGGCCGCTTGATCTTGCGCCGCTGGTGGCCTTCATCGTTCTGATTTCCCTGCGCGATTTCATCCTGCCCGAGCTTTTCGGCCTGATCTGAGCGCATCTGATCCGTTGACAGATCGGGTTTGTCACCGCTTGGGGACTTGTTCACCGAATCTCAATGTGTGAAGGATTTACTAAGAGCAGATCGAGACAAAGTTGACAGGGGTTCCCGATGAACCAGGCCGCCACGCTATTGCGGGACGTGTTCGGATTTGACGGTTTCCGCCCCGGCCAGGGCGAGATTGTTGAAGCGGGCTGCGCAGGGCGCAACGTCCTGGCGATCATGCCCACCGGGGGCGGGAAATCCCTGTGCTTCCAGCTTCCTGCGTTGATGCGCGATGGGGTGACGGTGGTGATCTCGCCGCTGATCGCCCTGATGCGCGACCAGGTGCGGGGCCTTCGCGAAGCGGGGGTCGAGGCCGGGGCGCTGACCTCGGGCAACACACCGGAAGAAACCGACGCCGTTTGGGACGCGTTGGAGGCTGGGCGGCTGAAGCTGCTCTACCTCGCGCCGGAACGGCTGGCCTCTTCCGGCACGCTGCAGATGCTGCGCCGCATCCGGGTTCAGGCCATCGCCGTCGACGAGGCCCATTGCGTCAGCCAGTGGGGGCATGATTTCCGCCCCGACTACCTGCGCATCGGCGAGCTGCGCCGCGCGCTGGACGTGCCGCTTTCGGCCTTCACCGCCACCGCCGACCGCGAAACCCAGGACGAGATTGTCACCCGCCTGTTCGACGGCGAAGAGCCTGAGCGTTTCCTGCGCGGTTTCGATCGGCCCAATATCCACCTGGCCTTCCAGCCCAAGGACAACCCCCGCCGCCAGGTCCTGGGCTTTGCCGATGCACGCCGCGGCCAGTCCGGCATCGTCTATTGTGGCACCCGGGCCAAGACCGAATCCCTGTCCCGCGCGCTGGGCGAGGACGGGCATACTGCCTGTTTCTATCACGGCGGCATGGAGGCCGAGGATCGCCGCATCGTGGAAACCCGCTTTGCGCGTGAGGATGGGCTGATCGTGGTGGCGACGGTGGCCTTTGGCATGGGTGTCGACAAGCCCGATATTCGCTGGGTCGCCCATGCCGACCTGCCCAAGTCGATCGAGGCCTATTACCAGGAAATCGGCCGCGCGGGCCGCGATGGCGCCCCCGCCGAGACATTGACGCTCTACGGGGCCGACGACATTCGCCTGCGCCGCTCTCAGATCGATGAAGGCATGGCCCCGCCGGAACGTCGTGCCGCCGATCATGGCCGGCTGAACGCGCTGCTGGGGCTGGCCGAGGCGCTGGAATGCCGCCGCAAGACGCTGCTGGGCTACTTCGGCGAAGAGGCTGAGGCCTGCGGCCATTGCGACCTGTGCCAGAACCCGGTCGAGACTTTCGACGGGACCGAGGCGGTGCGCAAGGCGCTTTCCGCCGCGTTGCGCACCGGCGAATGGTTCGGCTCCGGCCACTTGATCGACATCCTGATGGGCAATGAGACCGACAAGGTGCGCCAAAAGGGCCATGACCAGCTGCCCACCTTCGGCGTGGGGCGCGATTTCGACAAGCGCGGCTGGCAGGCGGTCTTTCGCCAGATGATGGGGCACGACCTGATGCGTCCCGATCCCGAGCGTCACGGCGCGTTGCAGATGACCGAAGCCGCGCGGCCGATTCTGCGCGGCGAGGCCACGATCACCCTGCGCCGCGACAGTATCGTCAAGGCCCAGGCCCGCCGCCGCCCGGCGGTCAAGGCGATGGTCAACGAGGAAGACGCGCCGCTGCTCTCGGCGCTCAAGGCCAAGCGCCGCGCCCTGGCCGAAGCCGCCAGCGTGCCGGCCTATATCATTTTCACCGACCGCACGCTGATCGAGATGGCCGAAACACGGCCCGCCTCGCTGGATGACATGGCCCGGATCAGCGGGGTCGGCGCCAAGAAGCTTGAGCGTTACGGTGCCGATTTCCTGTCGGTGATCACCGGCGACGTGGCGGAAATGCACCCCACTCGGCGCAAGCTTGCCGGGCGCGATGCCGGCACGCTTTACGATCGGCTGTTGCAGGTGCAGGCCGACCTGTCGCGGGGTGAGACAGGCACCGAAAAGCCGCTGTCCTGCTCGGCCTCGCTTCTGGCCAAGGTGGCGGAACGGCGACCGTCGGTGCCGGAAGAGCTGGAGCAGATCCTGGGCGAACGGCGGAGCGAACGTTTTGGCGCGGCCTTTCTGGACGTTCTGCGCGAAGCGTCCTAGATCCGGCGCAAACGGAGGGATGCAATGCTCGTGGTGATTTCCCCGGCCAAGCGGCTGGATTGGTCCGATGTGGATGTCGAGATGACGGAGCCTGCCATGCAGGCGGATGCGGTGCGGCTGGTCAAAACCGCACGCAACCTGACTTTGGGTGATCTCAAGGGGTTGATGGGACTGTCCGATGACCTGGCGCGGCTCAACCGCGACCGGTTTCAGGCATTTGCCGAGGCGCCGGAGCCCGAGACCACCCGCCCGGCGATCTTCGGCTTTGCCGGGGATACCTATACCGGGCTCGAAGCGCGGACGCTGGATGCCGACGAATTGCGGTATGCGCAGGATCACCTGCGGGTATTGTCGGGGCTTTACGGTGTGCTGCGCCCGCTGGACGCAATCCAGCCTTATCGGCTGGAAATGGGCTCGCGGCTCAAAACCCGGCGGGGGAGCAACCTTTATCAATACTGGGGCGACCAGATCGCCAAGGCACTGAATGCCCAGGCCGAGACGGTGGGGGCCGAGGTGCTGATCAACTGTGCCAGCCAGGAATATTTCGGTGCGGTGGACCTCAAGGCGTTGAAGCTGAAAGTGGTGACGCCGCAGTTTTTCGACATGAAGGGCGGCAAGCCGAAGATCATCAGCTTCTTTGCCAAGAAGGCGCGCGGATCGATGGCGCGATATGTCGTCCAGAACCGGTTGACGACGCCAGAGGATATCCTGGGCTTCGATCTTGGCGGTTATCGCCATTGCGAGGAGTTGTCAGAACCGGATCGCCCGGCCTTTCTGCACGACGCGCGGGATTGACCGCCGGGGTTTCGCGGCTCTTGCGTTGCGTTGGCAGGCCGGGGGCCATCCCCGCCGCCCACCGGTGTTGACCAGTGAAAGACTGGGGCGTTTCGGAAAAACCTTGAATCTCCAAAACCCTGCCACACCTTCGGCGCTCTCGGGTTTTTGGAGATGCTCTATGGCTCAGGTATTCTCCGAAATGCTCTAGACGGCCCTTGTCTTTGTCGGGACCGTGTACCTTTCAGGAGCGTAGCGGGCCAGCATGTCTTCGATGCCGGCGCGTTTGAGCGGCTTTGTCATGTAGTCGTCCATCCCGGCAGCCAGCAGCGATTCCCGATCGCCGGTCATGGCGTGGGCGGTGCAGGCGATGATCGGAACCCGGGTGCCGGTGCCGGATTCGAGCTTGCGGATCTCGGCGGTGGCCTCTTCACCGTCCATTTCGGGCATCGAGACGTCCATGAAGATCACGTCGGGGCGAAAGTCGCGATAGGCGGCAACCGCCTCGATCCCGTTGCTGGCGAATTGCAGCTCGATGTCCAGCGTCTTGACCATTTTGCGAAAGACGAACTGGTTTGTCTTGTTGTCTTCGGCGGTCAGAACACGGATCCGGCCAGGTGACGGCGTTTTGGTCACCGGAACAGGGGCGGAAACGGGGTCTGGTGCCGATTTGGGCAAGGGCGCGGCGCGCGGAGCGATCCTGGGGGTCCCGGGGGCGGCCAGGCCCTGAAGGGTGTCAAACAATTGCCGACGCGGCACCGGCTTTTGCAGCAAGCAGGCCAGGTGTTGGGCGGCGGGATCCTGTTCGGCGAAACCGGTGTTCGAGCTGAGCAGGATCACCGGGACCTGGTGCCCGTCTTGATGCAGGGCGCGGGCCAGTTCCAGGCCGTCAAGCCCGGGCATGTTGTGATCGGTCAGCACCAGGTCGAAGCCCGGATCGCGGCGTATGAGGTTCAGCGCCTCCTGCCCGTCGGCACAGCTGAGGGTGTTGACCTGCATCACCTGAAGCTGTTTTTCCAGGATCAGCCGGTTGACCGGTTGGTCGTCGACGATCAGGGCGCGGCCCAGGTGGCGCGGCAGGACCGGGTGTATGACTGTGGTGCCCGGCGGGCTGGGCAGGGTGACCTGGAAGCCGAAGCTGGAGCCCTTGCCTGCCTCGCTGTCGACCCAGACCTTGCCGCCCATCAAGCCGATCAGCCGCTTGGAGATCGCCAACCCGAGGCCGGTGCCTTCGAATTTGCGGTGGCGATCGTCCTCGACCTGGTTGAATTCGCCAAAGACATGGCCCAGCTTGTCCGCCGGGATGCCGATGCCGGTGTCTTCGACCGTGACATGCAGCGCCGTCGAGCCATCTTCCGAGGGGACGCCGACCACCCGGGTCAGCACGTGGCCCTGAAGGGTGAATTTCACCGCATTGCCAAGAATGTTGGTCAGGACCTGGCGGATGCGCCCGGGATCGCCGATGAATTCCGTGGGGGCAAAGATGTCGTAATCGACCAGAAGCTCGATCCCCTTGTCCCGCGCCGAAGGTTGCAGGAGCATGACAATCTCGTGGATCGCGCGCTCAAGGTCAAAGGGCTCCGGGTGGAGTTCCAGCTTGTCTGCTTCTATCTTTGAGTAGTCCAGCACGTCGTTGATGATGACCAGAAGCGCCTCGCCCGAGTTTTTCATGGTACAGACATAGAGCCGCTGTTCCTCGGTCAGCTCGGTATCGGTCAGAAGTTCGGCCATGCCGATCACGCCGTTCATCGGGGTGCGGATCTCATGGCTCATGTTGGCGAGGAAGGCCGATTTCGCGCGGTTGGCGGCCTCGGCCCGGTTGCAGGCTTCGCGCAGCTCTTGCTCATGTTGGATGGCATCGGTGATATCGAGCACCTGGCTGACCACGTCACCAGCTGCGCCGCGCTTGTCCATCATCTTGACGTAGGTGTCGTTCCAAAGGCGCAGGATCGCGGGTTCGGGCGTCGGGGACTGCCAGCGGTTGAGCATCGCGGCCCGCCAATCCGATGGGGCCAGATCGCCGCAATCGACGATGCCTTCCTCGGTCAGCACTTGCAGGAGACGGGCGAAGGGCACGCCGGGCTGGACCTCTGCCACCCCGTCGAACAGGGCAAGATAGGCGTTGTTGGCGAAAATCAGGCAGTGGTTGCCGTCGAAACAGGCAAGGCCGATCTCGATGGTGGTCATGGCCTCGCTCAGCCGTCGTTCGGCCATCTGAAGGTTGAATGCGGTGCGCGCACGGTCGGATGTGACCAGCCGGCCCGCCCCGCGCCCGGTGGCGAACACGGCGCCTTCTCCTGAAATCTCCTCTCTGCGGGTGAGGGCGTGGTAGGCGAGCTTGCGGTTGGCGGCAAAAAGCTCTGCCTGCTTGAGTTCAAGCAGGCGCTCCGCTGCCAGCCGGGCGCGACGTTCCTCTGCAAGCTTGGAGGCGAGACTCATGAAAGGCGGTGTCCTGCGCGATTGCCGTGATGCAGGCAGTTTGGCCTCAATGGGTGAAGAACTGCTTAAGCCGTGCAGTGTTGGCGGATCGCCGGGATCATGCGTCGGGGGGAATCCTTGCCAGCGGGGATTTCAGGTGGAAGTATGGTCGTATTGAGACCGGAGGAATTTTGAATGCGTCGCCTGTTTGCCGCCCTGTTGTCGATTGTGATTGCCGCCCCCGTGCTTGCCCAGGACATCGTGCCCGACCGGCGGGTCGTGGTATCGCGGGACGTGGATTTCTTTGGATCCGACCTGCAAGCGCTGTTTGACACCAACCTGGACTCCTGCCAGCGGATTTGCCTGAACGATCCCGCCTGCAAGGCCTTTACCTTCAACAGTCGTTCCAACGCCTGTTTCCCGAAATCGGAAGTCAGCGAGCGCAAGGAATACGATGGCGCGATTTCCGCCATCGTGATCGATACCGCCCCCGGCGTGCAGACCCGGGCCGAGGCGCGGGTGAGCGACCTGGCCTTTCTGGAGAAGCGGGATGTCGACCAGGCGATGGCCCAGGCGCGCGCCCTGGGTGGCAAGCACATGGGCGGCAAATGGACCGTCGACGTGCTGCTCAAGGCCGCGCGTGAAAAGGAGGCCGCGGGCGATCTTGCCAATGCGCTGCACTGGACCGGCGCGGCGCTGGCGCAGAACGATGCCGCCGATCTCTGGGTGGACTACGCCCGTATTGCGCTTTTGAGCGAGGCAAAGGCGAAACGCTCCTCTGATCGACGCCGGTTCGCCGCAACGGCCGTGTCCGCCGGGGTGAACGCTTACCTGCGTGCGCCCACCGATCCGGGGCGGGTTGCGGCGTTGATGGTCCTGGCCGACGGGCTGGAAGAGGCCGGTCGCGGTCGGGTGATGATCCCCGCGCTGCGTCTGGCCGAGACGATCCAGCCGCGCGCCGATGTGACGGCGGCGCTGGAGGATGCGGTGGGCAAATACGGCTTCCGCATTACCGAGCATCGCACGGAATCGGACAAGGCCGAGCCGCGGATCTGTGCGCAGTTCTCCGAGGACCTCGTGCGCGCCGGGCTGGATTACACGCCTTATGTCCAACTGCCCGACCCCGGGCTGGTGGTCAGCGCGTCCGAACGTGACATCTGTGTCGCCGGGGTCGAACATGGCAAGCGCTACACGATCACCTTCCGCGAAGGTCTTCCCGCCGCGTCGGGCGAGACCACGATCAAGGATGTGACGATCTCGCAATACGTGCGTGACCGTTCGCCGACCGTGGCCTTCAAGGGGCGGGCTTATGTGTTGCCGCGCTCTGCCGATGCCGGGCTGCCGATCGAGACGGTGAACCTGAGCGAGGTGGAATTGACCCTGCGCCGCGTCTCTGACCGCAACCTGTTGCGCGCCATCCAGGACAGCTATTTCGGCGCGCCGATGGGCTATTACACCGAGCGTCAGTTCGAGCGTGAGGTGGGCGAAACCATCTGGCAGGGCATCGGCGAGGTCGAGACCCAGCTGAACCGCGACGTCACCACCCGCCTGCCGATGGGCGAGGCGCTGGCCGATCAACCGCCGGGCATCTATGCGCTGACCGCGCGGGTGCCTTCCGAGGAGCCCTATTCCGACAATACCGCCACGCAATGGTTCGTGCTCTCCGATCTCGGGCTGGCCAGCATGTCGGGCACCGACGGGCTGCATGTCTTCATCCGGGGCCTTGGCGATGCCGCCGCGCGCCAGGGCGTGTCGGTCGAGCTGATTTCCCAGGCCAACCGCGTGCTGGCCACGGCTGAAACCGATGCCGCCGGTCACGTGCTGTTTGATCCCGGCCTGACGCGCGGCACCCAAGGCGCGGCACCGGCGCTGCTGGTGGCCAAGACGGGCGAGGATATCGCCTTCCTGTCGCTGACCGACCCGGCCTTTGACCTCTCGGACCGGGGTGTCGAGGGGCGCGAACCCGCCGGGCCGGTGGATGTCTTCCTCGCGACCGACCGCGGCGCCTACCGCGCGGGCGAGGTGATCCAGGCCACGGCGCTGGCCCGTGACGCCGAGGCGCTGGCTATTGACGACCTGCCCCTGATCGCCGTGCTGACCCGGCCTGACGGGGTGGAATATTCGCGCCACATGTCGAACGACGCCAAGGCGGGGGGCCATGTCTTTGCCATGCCGATCGGCGCCACCGTGCCGCGCGGCTCCTGGCGGATCGACGTGCATGCCGACCCGGATGCCCCCGCGCTGGTCAGCCGGACCGTTCTGGTCGAGGATTTTCTGCCCGAGCGCATCGATTTCGACCTGGCCCTGCCCGAAGGTCGGATCACCGCCAGCGATACGCCTGACCTGACCATTGACGCGCGTTATCTCTTTGGCGCCCCGGGGGCCGATCTGCCCGCCGAGGTCCGCGTGCGTGTCAGCCGCGCCCAGGGGATCGACGGGTGGACGGGGTTCACCTTTGGCCGTCACGATACGGCCTTCGACCCGCGCACACGCTACATGGAAGGCACCCTGCGCACCGATGCGGACGGTCAGTTGGTTACCCCGCTGACCTTCCCCGAGATTGACGGCGATGCCGCCGGTCTGCCGATGCGGGCCGAGGTGGTGGTTTCCATGTCCGAAGGATCGGGCCGCCCGGTGGAACGCCGCCTGACCCGCGACCTTGCCGCCGCTGGCCCGGTTCTGGGCATCAAGCCGCTGTTTGATGGCGTGGTGCGCGAAGGATCGGAGGCCAGGTTCCAGTTGATCGGCCTTGATGCCGCTGGCCAACCCGCGCCGATGCAGGTGAAATGGACCCTGAACCGGGTGCGCACGCGCTATGAATGGTACAGGCTTTATGGCCAGTGGAACTGGGAGCCGACGGTCACCCGGACCGAAATGGCGTCGGGCGAGGTTACGCTGGGCGACACCCCGGTCGAGGTCGGCGCGGATGTCGAATGGGGCAACTACGAGCTGGTGGTGGAACGCACCGGCGGCAGCTATATCGCCGCGTCGACGGATTTCTGGGCCGGCTGGTATGCGCCTGCTGATGCCACCAACACCCCCGACACGCTTGAAATGTCACTCGACCAGCCTGCCTATCGCGCGGGCGACACCGCGACCCTGCGGCTTGTGCCGCGCTACGCCGGAACGGCACTGGTTACCGTCATGTCGAACCGCGTGATCGACATGCAGACGGTCGAGGTGACGGAGGGCGAAAATACCATTCCCCTGACCGTGACCGACGATTGGGGTGCCGGGGCCTATGTCTCCGCCAGCGTCATCCGTCCGATGGATGCCCCCGCCGGTCAGAACCCGGCCCGCGCATTGGGCCTCGCCCATGCACAGATCGACCCTGGGCAAAAGGCACTGGACGTGTCGCTCATCACCGGCGAGACCTCGAAACCGCGTGGGCCGTTGACGGCGCAGGTACAGGTCGACGGGATCGCGCCAGGTGAAACCGCCTATGTCACTGTCGCCGCGACCGATCTTGGCATTCTCAACATCACCGGTTTCGAAAGCCCCGATCCCCAGGGCTATTACTTCGGCCAGCGCAAGCTGGGGGTCGAGATGCGTGATCTGTACGGGCGGCTGATCAACGGGCTTGATGGGTCTATGGGCCGCATCCGGTCCGGTGGCGATGCCGCCGACAGTGGCCGCTTCAACAGCCCGCCGCCGACCGAAGAGCTTGTGGCGTTGTTCTCCGGCCCGGTCGAGGTCGGCGCCGATGGCCGCGCGCAGGTCTCCTTTGACATTCCCGAGTTCAACGGCACCATTCGCCTTGCCGCCATCGCCTGGTCCCCGACCGGGGTGGGCCAGGCCGAGGCCGATGTTCTGGTGCGTGACCCGGTGGTGGTGACCGCCTCTCTGCCGCGTTTCCTCGCCCCCGGCGATAGCAGCCGGATGCTGCTGGAAGTCGTCCATGCCGAAGGGCCCACGGGCCGAATGGGGCTGGACATTACGGCGCAGGGCGTGACGCTTGAGGCCGGGGCGATCCCGTCGGGCGTGGACCTTGCGGCACAGGGCAAGGCGGTCTTTTCGGTGCCAGTCACGGCGCAGGTCGAGGGCGATCACCGGATCACCGTGTCGTTGACCACGCCGGATGGCCAGGTGCTGCGCAAGTCGCTGACCGTGCCGGTGCGCAACAATGACCCCGAGGTTTCGGACACCCGCCGCTTCTCGCTTGAGCCCGGCGAGACCTTCACCTTTGATGACAATGTCTTTGCCGGGTTGCGGTTGAACACTGCCTCTGCACTGGTGGCCGCCGGGCCGCTGGCGGATTTCGACGCGCCGCGCTTGCTGGCCTCGCTCGACCGCTACCCCTATGCCTGCACCGAGCAGATCACCAGCCGCGCGCTGCCGATGCTCTACATGTCCTCGGTGGCCGAGGCGATGGGACTGACTGAAACCCAGCGCATCCAGGAGCGTATCGACCAGGCTGTCGCCCGTATCCTGACCCGGCAGGCGCCGAACGGCGCTTTTGGTCTCTGGCGGGCGGAGTCCGGCGATTTCTGGCTGGACGCCTATGTCAGCGACTTCCTGTCGCGCGCCCGGGCGCAGGGGTTCACCGTGCCTGACCTTGCCTTCCGCCAGGCGATGGACAACCTGAAAAACCGCGTGAACTACGCCCCCGACTTTGACGAAGGCGGTGAGGATATCGCCTATGCGCTGCTGGTGTTGGCCCGCGAAGGCGCGGCGGCGGTGGGCGACCTGCGTTATTACGCGGACGTCAAGGGCGATGACTTCGCCACCCCGCTGGCCAGGGCGCAACTGGGCGCGGCGCTGGCGATGTACGGCGATCAGACCCGTGCCGACCGGATGTTCCGCGCGGCGGTCAAGATGTTGGGCCAGCGGCCGGAAAACGAGTCGCCGGTCTTCCGCGTCGATTACGGCACCGACCGGCGCGATGCCGCGGCGCTGCTGGCGCTGGCGGTCGAGGCGCGGTCAAATGCCGTGGGGCGCGAGGCGTTGGTCCGCCGGATTTCGGTATCGCGTCCGGAGCTGTCGACACAGGAACAGACATGGTCGCTGCTGGCGGCCCACGCGCTGGTCGACGATCCAAGCGCCACCAACATCTTGCTGGACGGTGCCGCCGTTGACGGCCCGATGGTGCGCCGTTTCGATGCCGCCACTGCGCCACGCACCATCAGCAACAAGGGTGATCTGCCCACCACCGTGACGCTCACCACCTTCGGCAAACCGTCCGAACCGGTCTCCGAGGGCGGCTATGGCTACCGCATCGAGCGGCTCTACTTCACGATGGAGGGCAAGCAGGTGACTGGGCCGGTCCAGGTTGGCGACCGGTTGGTGACGGTGTTGCGTGTGCTTCCGGGGGAAGAGACCGGCGCGCGGCTGATGATCAACGATCCGCTGCCCGCAGGGTTGGAGATCGACAACCCCAACCTGCTGCGCTCGGGTGATGTGCGCGCGCTGGAATGGCTGAAGCCGACGACCGCCCGGCACACCGAGTTCCGCGCCGACCGCTTCCTGGCAGCGGTGGATCATCGCGGCGACAAACCGGTGCTGCTGGCCTATATTGTGCGCGCCATTTCGCCGGGGTCGTTCCATCACCCCTCGGCGGTGGTCGAAGACATGTACCGCCCGCAATACCGCGCGCGCACCGCTTCGGGGCAGTTGACGGTTTCGGAATGAAACGGCTCTTTCCGTTCCTGCTCGTCGCCCTGCTCTGGGGCGGCGCGGCGCTGCGCGACGGGATCGACCGCTGGATCGAAGAGACCGTTCTGCCGCCGGTCCTTGCGGAAACCTCGGTCGAGGTGCTGGACCGCAACGGGCGATTGCTGCGCGGCTATACGGTCGAGGACGGGCGCTGGCGGTTTTCCGTGACGTTGGACGCGGTCGACCCGAAACTGGTCGACATGCTGGTGGCCTATGAAGACAAACGCTTCTGGGATCACCCCGGAGTGGACGTGGTGGCGATAGCCCGCGCGGTGTACCAGGCGCTGCGCAATGGCCGCGTGGTCTCTGGCGGCTCGACCCTGACGATGCAGGTGGCGCGCCTTTTGGAAGACAGCGGCACCGGGGCATTGGCAGGCAAGCTGCGGCAGGCGCGGTTGGCGCTGGCGATGGAGCGCAAGCTGACCAAGCGCGAAATCCTGACGCTCTATTTCACCCATGCGCCCTATGGCGGCAACCTGGAAGGCGTGCGCGCGGCGTCCCTGGGATACCTGGGCAAGGAGCCCCGGCGGCTGACCACGGCCGAGGCCGCGCTTTTGGTGGCCCTGCCGCAAAGCCCCGAGGGCCGCCGCCCGGACAAACGCCACGCCCGGGCCATTGCGGCCCGCGACCGGGTGCTGGAACGGATGCAGCGCGACGGCGTGCTGGATGCCGAGACCGTGCTGGCCGCCCGGCGCGAGGCCGTACCCGACCGACGCCGGGACTTCCCGGTGTTGGCCGCCCATCTGGCCGACCGAGCGCGCGAGGAACAGCCTTTTGCCGCGGTGCATGACCTGACCGTCGACCGTGACTTGCAAGCGCGGTTGGAGGTCTTGGCGGCGCGTTCCGTGCGCGGCAAGGGCGATCATCTGTCGGTCGCGATGGTGGTGGCCGATCACGTGACCGGCGAGGTGCTGGCCTCGGTGGGGTCTGCCGGCCTGACCTCGGGTGAAAACCGCGACGGTTTTGTCGACATGACCCGTGCGCTGCGCTCGCCCGGTTCGACCCTGAAACCGCTGGTCTATGCGCTGGCCTTTGATCGGGGGCTGGCGCATCCGCAAACCCTGATCGATGACGCGCCGGTGCGGTTCGGCTCTTATGCGCCGCAGAACTTCGACGGCGCGTTTCGCGGCGAGGTGACAGTGGAGCGCGCACTGCAGCTGTCGCTGAACATCCCGGTGGTGAAATTGACCGAGGCGCTTGGCCCCGCACATCTGATGGCCGCCCTGCGCCGGTCCGGGGCAGAGCCGGCGTTGCAGGGCTCGCAGCCGGGGCTGGCGATTGCATTGGGCGGGCTAGGGTTGTCGCTGGAGGACATGGTCCAGCTTTATGCCGCGCTGGCGCAACTGGGCGAAGCGCGGCCGCTGTTCTGGCGCAAGGGGACTGACGTCTTGCCGTCACCGGATGTCACAGGCGCGGTGGCGGCCTGGCAGGTGGGCGATATCCTGTCGCAACTGGCCCCGCCGCCCGGCGCGCCGCGCGACTGGCTGGCCTACAAGACCGGCACCTCCTATGGGCATCGCGATGCCTGGTCCATCGGGTTCGACGGGCGGCACGTGATCGGTGTCTGGATGGGGCGGCCCGATGGGACGCCGGTGCCCGGGGCCTTTGGCGGCGAGATGGCGGCGCCGGTGCTCTTCGAGGCGTTCCAGCTGTTGAAGACCGAACCTGCCGACCTGCCGCCGCCGCCACCTGCGACGTTGATGGTGCGCAATGCCGATCTGCCGCAGCCGCTGCGGCGATTTCGGCCACGGGACGGGCGCTATGCCGGTCCCGGATCGGTCCTGGAACTGGCCTTTCCGCCCGATGGCGCGGTGATGGCCGGAACGCAGGTCACGGTGAAGCTGCGGCACGGCACGCCGCCCTTCACCCTGCTGGTTGATGGCACGCCCTTCATCACCGGCGCGCGGGACCGGGTGTTGCCGATTGTCCTGCCCTCACGCGGGTTTTCGAGCTTGGCGGTGATCGACGCCCTGGGCCAGTCCGCCGGGGCCGTGGTGCGGCGCGAGTAGACCCCGGCGCGGGGCTGATCCATCAATGGATCAGGTCCGATCCATTGATGGATCGGCGGCCCTCAGCTCCGTTCGATCGCCAGCGCGATGCCCTGACCGCCGCCGATGCACATGGTGATCAGGGCCTTCTTGCCGCCAATGCGTTCCAGTTCATGCAGGGCCTTGACGATGAGGATCGCGCCCGTCGCGCCCACGGGGTGCCCCAATGCAATCGCGCCGCCGTTGGGGTTCACCTTCGCCGGGTCGAAGCCGAGCTCCTTGCTCACCGCCAGCGCCTGGGCGGCGAAGGCTTCGTTCGATTCGATCACGTCGAAGTCGTCCGCCCCAAGGCCCGTGCGCTCGAACAATTGCTGGCAGGCCGGGATCGGGCCGATGCCCATGACCTCGGGCCGCACGCCCGCCAAGGCATAGCCCAGTACCCGCGCTTTCGGCGTCAGCCCAGCCTTGTCCGCCGCCTCACCGCGCGCCAGCACGATGGCCGCCGCCCCGTCATTGATGCCGCTTGCGTTGCCCGCCGTCACGGTGCCGTCCTTCTGAAACACCGCACGCAGCCCGGCCAGCGCCTCTGCCGTGGTCGCCTTGGGGTGTTCGTCGGTGGCAAAGGGCACCATGTCGCGCTTCACGCGCACCTCGACCGGGGTGATCTGCTCGGCAAAGCGGCCTTCCTCAATGGCGCGGGCGGCGCGCTTCTGGCTTTCCAGCGCAAAGGCGTCCTGGTCGTCACGGGTGATGCCGTTTTCAGCGGCGACGTTTTCCGCCGTCACACCCATGTGGCCGGTGCCAAAGGGGCAGGTCAGCGCACCGACCATCATGTCGATGGTGCGAATGTCGCCCATCTTGGCTCCGAACCTCTGGGACGGGTTGATGAAGGGCGACCGGCTCATGCATTCCGCGCCGCCCGTCAGGGCGAAATCCGCATCACCCAGCATCAGCGCCTGGGTGGCCGAGACCACCGCCTGCGCGCCCGAGCCGCACAGCCGGTTGACGTTCAGCGCCGGTGCCGTGTCCGGCACGCCCGCCGCGTGGGACGCCGCCCGGCTGAGGTACATGTCGCGTGGCTCGGTGTTGATGACGTGGCCAAAGACCACCTGCCCGATCTGGTCGGGCGCCACGCCTGCGCGTTCCATCGCCGCTTTGGAGGCTGCGGTGGCCAGGTCGATGGGCGGCGTGCCACTGAATGCGCCGCCGAAGGTGCCGATGGCGGTTCGTGCGCTGCCGAGGATTACGATGTCATCTGTCATGATCTGGGTCCCTTCCTCCGAATCTGTGGCAAGTATGTCCGCGGCTCCGGTCGCTGTCATGAGGCACGGCGTCACTGTTAGCGCTTGAGTTTCCTTGGAAATGGGGCCACACTTCCGCCATGACGGATGATGCTGACGATATTCTGGCGCTGCTGCCTGCACGGCTGAAAGAGGCGCGGCGGGTGCAGGGCCTGTCGCTTGAGGCGGTGGCCAAGCTGTCGGGCGTGTCCCGCTCGATGGTCAGCCAGATCGAGCGCGGCGAAAGCTCGCCCACCATTGCGACGTTGTGGAACCTGACCCGCGCGTTGCAGGTGGATTTCGCCGGCTTGCTGGAAGACGAAGGCCCGAGCGACCAGATCGAGGTGCTGCGCGCCGACCAGGTGCCGATCATCGAAAACATGGGATCTGGCTGCCGCATCCGTATCTTTTCGCCCCCGGAAGAGGCCGGGCGGAACGAGCTTTATGAGCTGCGGATTGACGAGGGCGGTCAGCTGGACAGCCAGCCACACAAACGCGGCACGGTCGAGATCCTGAGCGTTCTGAAAGGCTCGGTCGAGGTCACCTCGGGCGAGGCCGTCAGTCGCCTGGGCCGCGGCGACAGCGCGCGCTATGCCGCCGACGTGCCGCATTGCATCCGCGCGATCAGCGGCAATGCGCGCGCCTTCCTCGTGGTGCAGGACGCCGGCTGAACCACTTTCTGTTGTGGCAATCCTTTGGCCCGGGGCACGCCCGGGTGTACCCTGTTGCGAGGATGGATTCTGTTTGCCCGGCAGCGGCATCCATAATTACGGAATTTTTCCGTTACATAGAATATCCGCTATTTCGGATGTATGTCTGTTGTGGTAGACGGGGGCAACGAAGGGAGTCGCATCATGGCGCAGGCATTTCTGGATCACCTTACCGACACGCTGTCTCGGATCGAGGCCGACGGGCTGATGAAGGTCGAGCGGCCCATCACCAGCGCCCAGGGCGCGCGAATGCAGGTGGGCGACCGCGAGATGATCAATCTCTGCGCCAACAACTACCTCGGGCTGGCCGATCATCCCGAGCTGGTGGCGGCGGCAAAGGCTGGCATGGACAGCCACGGCTTCGGCATGGCCTCGGTGCGGTTCATCTGCGGTACGCAGGACCTGCACCGGGAGTTGGAGCAGAAGCTGGCGGCCTTCCTGGGCACTGATGACGCGATCCTCTTTGCCGCCTGTTTCGACGCCAATGGCGCGGTGTTCGAGCCGCTGCTTGGCCCCGAGGATGCGGTGATCAGCGACGCGTTGAACCACGCCAGCATCATCGACGGTATCCGCCTGTCCAAGGCGCGGCGGTTCCGTTATGCCAATTCCGATATGGCGGATCTTGAATCCAAGCTGAAGGACGCCCGCGAGGGTGGCGCCCGGCACGTAATGATCGCCACCGATGGCGTGTTCTCGATGGATGGCTACCTGGCGAAACTGGGCGAGATCCGGGCGTTGGCCGATCGCTATGACGCGGTGCTGATGGTCGACGATTGCCATGCGACGGGCTTCATGGGACCGAAGGGCGCCGGCACCCCGGCGCACGCCGGGATCAGCGCCGACATCCTGACCGGCACATTGGGCAAGGCGCTGGGTGGGGCCATCGGCGGCTATGTCGCGGCGTCGCAGCCGGTGGTGGACCTGCTGCGCCAGCGGGGGCGGCCTTACCTGTTCTCCAACTCGCTGCCGCCTGCAGTGGTCTCTGCCGGGATCAAGGCGCTGGAGCTGGTCGAGCAGGGTGACGACCTGCGCGCGCAATTGTTCGAAAACGCGGCTTACTGGCGCAAGGGGCTGACCGAGCTGGGCTTTGATCTGCTGCCCGGCGAACACCCGATCATCCCCGTGATGCTGGGCGAGGCCCGGCTGGCCCAGGACATGGCGGCGAAGCTGTTCGACGAGGGCGTCTATGTCTCGGGCTTCTTCTTTCCGGTGGTGCCCAAGGGCCAGGCCCGCATCCGCACCCAGATGAACGCGGCGCTGACCCGCGCCGATCTGGACGAGGCGCTGGCCGCATTCGCGCGTGCGGGCAAGGCATGCGGGGTGATCGCATGAGAAACGACATGAAAGCACTGGTGAAGGCCGAGGCGCGCGAAGGGCTTTGGATGCAGGACGTACCGGTGCCCGAGATCGGACCGGATGACGTGCTGATCAAGGTCCACAAGACCGGCATCTGCGGCACCGACGTGCATATCTGGAACTGGGACGACTGGGCACAGAAAACGGTGCCGGTGCCGCTGGTCACGGGCCATGAATTCGCGGGCGAGATTGTCGAGATCGGCCGCCGGGTCGAGGACCTCAAGATCGGCCAACGCTGTTCCGGCGAAGGTCACCTGATCGGCAAGCATTCGCGGCAATCGCGCGCCGGGAAATTTCACCTGGACCCCGAAACCCGTGGCATCGGGGTCAATGAACAGGGGGCCTTTGCGCAATACCTGAAGCTGCCCGCCTTCAACGTGGTGCCGCTGCCGGATGAGATCGACGACGAGATCGGCGCCATCCTCGACCCATTGGGCAATGCCGTGCATACTGCATTGAGCTTTGACCTGGTGGGCGAGGACGTCTTGATTACCGGCGCGGGGCCGATCGGCATCATGGCCGCGGCGGTCGCGCGGCATGTCGGCGCGCGGCATGTCGTTATAACGGACATCAATCCAGACCGGCTGGCCTTGGCGGAAAAGGTGACGGATGTGGTGCCGGTGAACGTGGGCAACGAGGACCTGGCCGACGTGATCAAGCGCCTTGGCATGAAGGAAGGCTTCGACGTGGGCCTTGAGATGTCGGGCAACCAGCGCGCGCTTGACCAGATGGTCGAGGCGCTGGTGATGGGCGGGCGCATTGCGCTACTGGGCATTCCGCCGGGCAAGTCGCCGGTAGACTGGAGCCGCATCGTGTTCAAGGCGATCAACATCAAGGGCGTCTACGGGCGCGAGATCTTCGAGACCTGGTACAAGATGATCGCCATGCTGGAAAACGGGCTGGACGTGCGCGGGGTGATCACCCATCGCTTCAAGGCGTCGGAGTTTGAGCAGGGCTTTGCCGCCATGCGCTCGGGCAATTCCGGGAAGGTGGTGTTGGAGTGGTAGCGCATGCCTCGGTCATCGGCGCCATTGGCGGGACGCCCTCGGTCTGGCTGGATCGGCTTTGTGCGGCGGCCGGGGTCGAGGGGCGGATCCTTGCCAAGATGGATTACCTCAACCCCGGGTTTTCCAAGAAGGACCGCGCCGCATTGGGTATCCTCGATGCGGCGGCATCCTCGGGCGACCTGACGTCGGGCCAGGCGGTGGTGGAGCTGACCTCCGGCAACATGGGCACCGGATTGGCGATCATCTGCGCGGTGCGCGGGCATCCCTTTGTCGCAGTGATGAGCGAAGGCAACTCGACCGAGCGCGCCCGCATGATGCGCGCGTTGGGGGCCGAGGTGGTGCTGGTGCCGCAAGCGCCCGGCGGCGTGCCGGGACAGGTCACCGGGGCAGACCTGGCGCTGGTGGAAACCAGGGCGCAAGAGATCACGACAGAGCGCGGCGCATTCCGTGCCGATCAGTTCAACCATCCAGGCAATGCGATGGCGCATGAAACCGGTACCGGGCCGGAGCTTTGGGACGACAGTGACGGCAGCTTGACCGCTTTCGTGGATTTCGCGGGCTCGGGTGGTACTTACGCCGGGACAATCCGGGCGCTGAAGGCGCGTGGGGATGTCAGGGGCTACCTGCTGGAACCCGACGGCGCGGCCGTGCTGTCTGGCGGGGCTGCCGCGCATCCCGACCACCCGATCCAGGGCGGCGGCTACGCCATGCCGGACCTGGCCCATATGGCGGGCGCCCCGGTCGACGGCTACCTGTCGGTCAGTGGCGATGCCGCGCGGCAGGTGGCGCGCGATCTCGCGCGGGTCGAAGGTGTCTTTGCCGGATTTTCCGCCGGGGCCAATGCCGCCGCCGCGCTGGATCTGCTGCGCGGGCCGGAAAAGGGCGGCACCATCGGCATCGTGCTGTGCGACAGCGGGCTGAAGTACCTCTCGACCGATCTCTGGCCCTGAACGGCGGGCGCGGGCCAACGACCGCGGCCCCTCGCCCCGGGCTTGACCCGGGGCCTCTCCGTCGCGCTGGTCATGAGGTCCCGGGTCAAGCCCGGGACAGGGCGGGGCCGGTTTCGCGGGGTGTTTGCGGCTCAGGCGCCGTAGGGCACCCAGATGTTCTTGACCTCGGTTGCCGCGTCGAGGAATTCACGCCCTTCGCCCGCCGCCCCGAACCAGTCGCGCGCCTTGCCATTGTTGACCCAGGTGCGTTTCAGGTTGCCCGCCGCACCACGCTCGATCTCTGCCGACAGGTCGGTGGAGGAAAAGCTCCAGACCGCATCGACATCCATGTGTTCGGCCAGCGTTTTGGCCAACTCGCCATGCGACCCGGTGAGGATGTTGACCACGCCCCCCGGCACGTCCGAGGTTTCCAGCACCTGGTAGAAATCGGTCGCGGCCAGGGGAAAGGCCTCTGACGCCACCAGCACGCTGCGGTTGCCCATCGCCATCGCCGGCCCCATCACCGAGACCAGCCCCAGCAGCGGCAGGGCATCGTCGCAGAGCGCGCCGATCACGCCTACAGGTTCGCGCATCGCCAGCGCCACGGCGCGGATCGGCACGTTATGCGCCTGGCCGTCGAACTTGTCCGCCCAGGCGGCATAGGTAAAGAGCCGTCTGATCGAGGCCTCGACCTCTTTCGTGCCTGTCTTGGCACCGGTCATGGCGTCGATCCGCGCGGCGAATTCATCGGCCCGGGCCGAGAGGTTCTCGGCGATGTAATAGAGGATCTGCGCGCGCAGGTGCCCGGTGGTGCCCGACCACGAAGCGGCGCCCTTGGCCGCCTCAACCGCGTTCCTTACATCCTTGCGGTTGGCAATGCTGGCATGACCCAGAAGCGCGCCCTTGGGGCCATGCACTCCGCGGGAATAGCCGCCATCGGGCCGCGCCTGCTTGCCGCCAATATATAGTTTCGCGGTGCGGTCCAGCGGGTCCGAAGGTCCCTTGTCGCCTGTGAAGGCCGTGACTTTCTCCAGCGGCTTGGCATTGCCCACCGCCCTGGTATAGGCGCTCATGCCTTCCCAGCCGCCTTCGCGCCCGAAACCGCTTTCGCGCACGCCGCCAAACCCGGCGGCAGCGTCGAACATGTTGGTCCCGTTGATCCAGACCACCCCGGCGGCCAGTTTCGGCGCGATGTCCAGCGCGACGTTGATATTCTCGCTCCACAGCGTCGCGGCAAGGCCATAGCGCGTGTTGTTGGCCATCTGCACCGCTTCCGCCGGCGTGCGGAAGGTGGTGCCCACCAGAACGGGGCCGAAAATCTCGTCCTGCATCAACGTGTCCGAAGGATGCAGCCCGGTGATCAGGGTGGGCGGATAGAAGCAGCCCTCGGTGGGCATCTCGACATTGGCGCGATAGGTTTCGCCGGTGGTATTGGCATCCACCATCTGGGAAATGGCCTGCAATTGTACCGGATCGACGATGGCGCCCACGTCGATGCATTTGTCCAGCGGGTTGCCAAGGCGCAGCTTGTCCATGCGGGCGCGCAACCGGGCGTGGAAGGTCTCGGCAATGCCCTCCTGCACGATCAGCCGCGATCCGGCGCAACAGACCTGGCCCTGGTTGAACCAGATCGCATCGACCAGGCCCTCGACCGCGCTGTCGATATCGGCGTCTTCAAAGACGATGTAGGGTGACTTGCCGCCCAGCTCCAGCGTCAGTGCCTTGCCGCTGCCCGCCGTCGCAGTGCGGATCGCGCGGCCCACGGGGGTGGAGCCGGTAAAGGCCACCTTGTCGATGCCGGGATGACTGACCAGCACTTCGCCCACCTCGCCATCGCCGGTGATGATGTTGACGACGCCCTTGGGCAGGCCCGCTTGCGTGCAGATATCCGCGAACAGCAAAGCGGTCAGCGAGGTATATTCGGCCGGTTTCAGCACCACGGCATTGCCGGCGGCCAGCGCGGGCGCGATCTTCCACGCCAGCATGAGCAGCGGGAAGTTCCAGGGGATCACCTGGCCACAGACGCCATGCGCCACGCGACCGGGCAGTTCCGCCTCCATCAGCTGGGCCATGCCCGCGTGATAGTAGAAGTGGCGTTGCGCCAGCGGAATGTCGATGTCGCGGCTTTCACGGATCGGCTTGCCGTTGTCCAGCGTCTCCAGCACCGCGAATAGCCGTGCATGCTTTTGCAACAGCCGCGCGATTGCATAGAGGTATTTCGCCCGGCCATGCCCGCCAAGCGCCTCCCACTTGGGCTGGGCCTTGCGGGCGGCGGCGACGGCATCGTCGATTTCCGACGGGATCGCCTGGGTCAGGTCAGCCAGGGTTTCGCCATTGGCGGGGTTCTTCGAGGGGAACTCGCCCCGCGCGGCGGTCCAGTCGCCGTTGATGTACATGCCGAAGCGGCTGCCCTGATCGACGATCCAGGCCAGCGCGTCACCGGCGCTTTCGGGGGCGGGGCCGTAATCCATGCTTTCGAAGATCTCTTTCACACTCATTGCGGCGTTCCTTTCAGAACAGAATAGACGACAAAACCCAGCCAGAGAAAGGCAAGGCCCCAGACCACAAGTTGCACCACGCGGGTGCGCCGGTGCAGCGCCGCATAGGCGTGCAGGCCCTCGGGCAGGGGGGTGTCCTGCGGTGGCAGGTAAAGCGGATCGGGGCCCAGCAGGCGTTGCATCCGGGTGGGCAGATCGCGCATGGCACGGCGGATACGGCCCCGCCGCCATTGCGCGCTGCCCATGACCAGCAGGGCAAAGAAGGCCAGCGCCGCCATTTCAGGGGTCAGCTGCATCGGATCAGCCTATCGCGTGGCGGTGGCTGGCCGAGTAGCGACCGGTGACGTGGTGTTCCAGCTGCCGCTCGATATCGCCGAGAAGCGAAGAGGCGCCAAAGCGGAACATGTCCGGTTGCAGCCAGCGATTGCCCAGCTCGTCTTTCATCAGCGCCAGGTAGACCAGCGCGTCCTTGGCCTTGGAAATCCCGCCCGCGGGCTTGTAACCGACGCGCACGCCGGTGCGCTCATGATACTCGCGGATGGCGCGGATCATCACCAGGCTGACGGGCAGGGTGGCGTTGACGCTTTCCTTGCCGGTCGAGGTCTTGATGAAATCCGCCCCCGCCATCATGCAGATCAGCGAGGCGCGGGCGACGTTCTTCAGTGTGCCCAGCTCGCCCGTGGCCAGGATCGCCTTCACATGTGCCTCGCCACAGGCGGCGCGGAAGGCGCGCATCTCGTCATAGAGCGCCTGCCAGTTGCCGGTAAGGACATGGCGGCGGGAAATGACGATGTCGATCTCGCGCGCGCCGGCCTCGACACTGGCGTGGATCTCGGCCACGCGCAGGTCAAAGGGCGACAACCCGGCGGGAAAGCCGGTGGAGACGGCGGCGACGGGGATATTCGTGCCTTCCAGCGCATCGACGGCGGTGGCCACCATGTCGTGATAGACACAGACCGCGCCGGTGGTCAGCCCCTCCATCCCAAGCTCCTGCAGGACGTCGGCGCGCACCGGCTGGCGGGCTTTGGCGCAAAGCCGGCGCACCCGGCCCTCGGTATCGTCGCCGGCGAGGGTGGTCAGGTCGATGCAGGAAATCGCGCGGCAGAGCCAGGCGGCCTGGTGGTCCTTCTTGACGCTGCGCCGTCCGGGCAGGGTGGCGGCCCGGCGTTCGATGGCCGAGCGGTTGGCCTGGACCCCAAGCACCCAGTCAAGATCGAGCTCCATGCCGGGATTGCGGGGCTCAAAGGTCTGGGGCAGGTGCGAGGTCATGTCTTGGGCCTTGGTCTGGGTTGGCATGGGCAGTGCCTCCGGTCATTTGGCACAACGGTGCCACGGGTGGCGTCAGGCGGCAAGAGGTCCCTTGACGGCAGTCGGGGCGGCGGTCTGGACGGGCGCCGATCCATCGATGGATCGGGACTGATCCGTCAACGGATCAGCGCACCCAGACCTCGACCCGGCGATTGGCCTGGCGGCCCCAGGCGGTGTCGTCGCAGGCCAGTGGCAGCGCCTCGCCAAAGGCCTCGGTTCCGATGATCACCCGGTCGAAATGCGCGGTCTCGGCGGCATTGACCACCGCGTCACGCACCACCGCCGCGCGCTTGGCGGCAATCGCGCGGTTGCCCTCGGCCGGGCCGTCGCCATCCGAGAAGCCCACGAACATCACCGCGCGGGTGTCATATTTGCCCGCCTCCAGCGAGCGCGCCAGCTGTTGCACGTTGGACAGCGATTGCGCGTCCAGCCGCGTCGATCCGGCGCGGAACCGGAACGAGGTGGACAGGCGGTTGCGCGGGCCCAGCACCTTGACCAGCCGTTTCAGTTCGTCCAGCGGCGTTTCCCCGCCCGCCACGGTGATCGCATTGGCAAACCGGTCGCCCTGGTCGTTGATCGGCACCTCTTCGGGGGCCTGGTCGACGAAACCGGCGCGGCGGATCACGATCTGGGCCGGGTCCGAACGGGTGAAGGTCAGGAAATCCCGCGCCAGCTTGGGCAACCTCCGGGCAGGCAGATAAAGGAACATCGGTGCGGTCAGCGGATAATCCTCGGTCTTGATCGCCAGTCGCGTGGCGCGCAGCTGAAAGCCGCACCGCCCCGACAGCACCAGGGGCTTGGCATTGCCGGTCTCCGAGAAGCTGGTGATGCCGATGCCAAGCACGTCATCGGCCACCGCCTGGGCCAGGTCGGCGCTGGTCTCATGCCGGATCACCGAGGCGGCGGCGTCTTGCCGGGCCGGGGCCATCAGCTTGTCCTGAAGGCTTTGGGCCAGGCCGCTTTCGGCCACCGGCAGGTGCAGAACGATGGGCGCGTCCGGCCCGCCCAGTTGCAGCCAGTTGGTGATCTCGCCGCCGAAGATCCGCGCCAATCGCGCCGGGCTTATCGCGCCCAGCGGGTTCTTGGGCGACACGATCGGCACCAGCGCGTCCAGCGCCAGCACCCGGCTGCGGTTCGGCCCGGTGAGATCGCCCAACCCGGCCTCGCGTGCTTCGCGCACCTCGGAGGGCCGGACCTCGCGCAGTGACATGACGATATCGCTTTCGTCGGCCAGCAGATCGGCAAAGCCTTCGTTGGTGGTGGAATTGTGAAAATGAAACAGCGCCTTCTCGGCGCCGGTCGTCCGGTCGCGCAGGACATAGCTGAAGCGTTCGGGCGCCTCCTGGGTGCGGGTGGCGACCATGCCGTTGCGCAGGGCGAAAGCCTCGACCAGCGCGGGCATCAGCACCTGTCCCATCGTGGCCGAGCCCGAGACCCGCATCTCGGCGACAAAGGCTTCGAGGTTGGGGCAGCCCGGTCCTTCGCAGCTTACCCCGGAGGCATCGATCGTGATTTCGCCATAGACGGTTTCCAGACGGTAGAATTCGCCATCGAAGCCAAGGAGCGTGCCTTCGATCTCGACCGCGCCATCCAGCGAGGTCAGCGTGACATCCTGGGCGGATGCCTGCCCCGGCAGGAACACCAGACATAGGAAAAGTGCGGCGCAGCACGCCGCACACAACTTGCTCATCTTGCCTCGGTCTTTGTGGCGATCAGTTGGCCGCGACTTTCAGGTCTTCGAGCAGATTTTTCAACACCAGAAAGTCACCATTGGCATCACAGGCCGGCATATAAAGCGTCAGGTCATTGGTCCGAAGGCTCTCGCCTGCCTTCAACTGAAGGGTCTGCGCCTCGACTTCCTGGCCGCAGTTGACGGCGGTGACCTCGGCCTCGACCGACAGGTCGATCTGGCCGCCGGTCTCCGACATGCGCGAGGGATAGGTATAGACCTCGGCCATCAGCGCCTCGGGGCCGGCGTCGTCGCCAAAGCGGCTCAGCACGCCAGAGGTGCCGGTGGTGGCGCGGCTCAGGTCGCCGCGTGCGCCGGCGTGGATGTGACCGTTTCCGAAATAGGCGGCGTCGAATTCCAGCGCATGCAGGCCCAGCCCGGCATCGCCGCGCCATTGCACGACCACGCGGTCGTAGAAGTCCAGGGTCGGCACATCGATCTGGGCGACCGCACCGTCGCCGGTGGTGAACGAGGCGATGAAGACCGCGTTGTCGGCCAGCGCCGGAACCCGCAGCCGCGCCTGGCCGTCCCTGTCGGTCAGCGCGTGGAACATCATGCCGCTGTGGTGCAGGGCAAAGCGTTCCTCGGGCAGGCAGGAGGCCTCCAGCGTCAGGTCGACCATTGCCGCCGGAGCGGGATCAGCGGTCAGCACGATCTCGCAGGGCAGGACAGGCGTGCTCATGCCGGTGTCGGGAGCGGCGTCGGTGTTGCCGAGCACCGAGGCCAGGACCGGCGACAGGTCGATGGCCGAGGCAGTCTGCAACGGCATCGGCGTGTCGGCATCCTCAAGCCGGGCCAATTCAAGCTCGGGGGGCATGTTGCCCTTGGGCATGTCCAGCGTGATCCGGTCCTGGGGCAGCGCCCGGGCGGGGGCTTCGCCGGGCAGGTTTTCGGGAATGTCGCCGGCGGCGGTCGGGGTGATTTCGTCGACATTGACACCCTGGGGCAGGGCGGCCAGCGCCTGGGCCTCTGCGGTCACCGGGGCTGCGGCATCCTGGGTCTTGTGGGCGGCGGGATGGTCGCCGAAGTTCTGCATCACGAAACCGATGGCGAAGATCGTGGCGCCCGATCCGATGGCCAGCGTCGCCTTGTTCAGCGGAATGCGCTTGCCGCGCGGCTTCGCCGGTCCGGCGGCGGCCTCAGGGGCTGCCTTGGACGTGGTCTTGCCGATACGCATGGCGCCCTTGGCCAGCGGACCCAGCTTGAGATTGCCAATCGGAAGTTTCATCTCTGCCTCCTTGCCCCTGGTCGGGGCTGTTCCGAGACCGTTTATCGCGGGCAATCCGGGCGGAGATTGGGCGCTGGGGCGGAGTCTTTCGGGCCCGCAACCCGGGTTTGTCCGCATTTGCGACACAATGCGGGGCCGGGCGCGGGGTTGTCCTTGTTTGGTGGCGGTTCAGCCAGGCGGGGCAGAGATCTTCATCAAAACGATACCGGCCAGGATCAGCGCCGCGGCCAGCAGGCGCAGGGGCGTTGCGGCCTCGCCTAGGGCCAGCACGCCCAGGGCAAAGGCACCCAGGGCGCCGATCCCGGTCCAGACGGTATAGGCGGTGCCCAGGGGCAAGGCGCGCATGGCGAGCGACAGCAGAAAGAAGCTGGCGATCATGGCGCTGATGGTGATGGTGGCGGGCACGACCAGGGTGAAGCCGGCGGACTTCTTCATGAAGAACGCCCAGACGATTTCCAGGATGCCGGCAAAAACGAGATAAATCCAGGCCACGGTGCAGCCCTCCGATGCAGGGCCGGGCCGTCCCGGGATGATATGGGCAAGCGCGGGTCGTCCCGCGTCCGTCAGATGGGGGCGGGTGGCAGGCCGGTCAAGCGGCCTGCCACCCAAGGAAGCCGGTCAGACGCGACCGTGGCAGTGCTTGAACTTCTTGCCCGAGCCGCAGGGGCAGGGATCGTTCCGCCCCGGGTTGCCCCAGGTCGAGGGATCGTCTTCGACAAAGCCCGGCACCGCGCCTTCGGGGGCTGGTGCGGCCTCGCCCACGGGTTGGGCGGCGTCGAGGATCTTTTGCTGTGCGGCTTGCTGCTCCTGGACCTGGCGCATCAGTTCGGCCTGTTCCTCTTCGGTCATCGGCCGGATCTGCGCCAGCTTCTGGCTCACATCCTCGCGCAGGGCATTGAGCATCGATTCGAACAGCTGGAAGGCCTCGTTCTTGTACTCGTTCAGCGGATCACGCTGGGCATAACCGCGGAAGGCCACGACCGAACGCAGGTGTTCCAGCGTCAGAAGGTGCTCGCGCCACTTGGTGTCGATGGTCTGCAACAGCACCTGTTTCTCGATGTTGCGCATGGTCTCGGGGCCGAAGGCGGCGGCCTTCTGGGCCATGTACTTGTCGCTTTCGTCTTCCAGCCGCTCGCGCATGGCGTCCTGGTCGACACCTTCCTCCTCGGCCCAGTCGCGGATCGGAAGGTCCATGCCCATGTACTGGATCACCGCACCTTGCAGGCCCTCGGTGTCCCACTGATCGGCATAGGATTTCGGCGGCAGGTATTGATCGACCAGCTCGTCGATCACCTCGTGGCGCATGTCCTGGACGATTTCCGACAGATCCTCGGCTTCCATGATCTCGCGGCGCTGCGAGAAGATCACCTTGCGCTGATCGTTCATCACGTCGTCGAATTTCAGCAGCTGCTTGCGGATGTCGAAGTTGCGCCCCTCGACCTTGGCCTGCGCGCGTTCCAGCGACTTGTTCACCCAGGGGTGCTCGATCGCTTCGCCTTCCTGCATGCCCAGGGTGTTGAGCACCTTGTCGAGCCGTTCCGACCCAAAGATGCGCATCAGGTCATCGTCCAGCGACAGGAAAAAGGACGACCGCCCCGGGTCCCCCTGGCGGCCCGAGCGGCCGCGCAGCTGGTTGTCGATGCGGCGGCTTTCGTGCCGTTCGGTGGCCAGCACGTAGAGACCACCGGCTTTCTTCACCGCTTCCTCGTCGGCGGCATGCGCCTCCTCGATCCGTTGCCGGATCTCCTCGGGATCGGCATCGGGGGCGGCGGCGATGGCTTCCATGATCTTGAACTCGACGTTGCCGCCCAGCTTGATGTCGGTGCCACGGCCCGCCATGTTCGTCGCGATGGTCACGGCGCCCAGCTTGCCGGCATCGGCGACGATCTGCGCCTCCTGCTCGTGGTGGCGCGCGTTCAGCACGTTGTGCGTCACCTTGGCCTCGGTCAGCGCCTGGCTCAGCATTTCCGACTTCTCGATCGAGGTGGTGCCCACGAGGACCGGCTGGCCCTTGGCATGGGCCTGCTTGATCTCTTCGATGATCGCCTTGTACTTGTCGGCAGCGGTGCGGAAGACCTTGTCGTCGTCGTCGATCCGCTCGATCACCTTGTTGGTGGGCACTTCCACCACGCCAAGGCCATAGATTTCGCCGAATTCCTCGGCCTCGGTGGCAGCGGTGCCGGTCATGCCGGACAGCTTGTCATAAAGCCGGAAGTAGTTCTGGAATGTGACCGAGGCCAGGGTCACGTTCTCGGGCTTGATCTCGACACCTTCCTTGGCTTCCAGCGCCTGGTGAAGCCCCTCGGACATGCGCCGGCCCGGCATCATCCGGCCGGTGAATTCATCGATCAGCACGATTTCATTGTCGCGGACGATGTAATCCTTGTCGCGGTGGAACAGCTTGTGCGCCCGCAACCCCTGGTTCACGTGATGGACCACGGTGGTGCTTTCCGGGTCGTACATCGACTGGTCTTCTTCCAGCAGCCCATGCGCCTTGAGCTGGGCTTCCAGGAATTCGTTGCCCTCGTCGGTGAAGGTGACGTTGCGGTTCTTTTCGTTCAGCGTGTAATGCTCTTCCTGCAGAAGCGGGATCAGCTTGTCGATGTTCAGGTACAGGTCGCTGCGGTTCTGCGACGGCCCCGAGATGATCAGCGGCGTCCGCGCCTCATCGATCAGGATGCTGTCGACCTCGTCCACCACGGCAAAGTTGTGCTCGCGCTGGAACATGTCCTTCAGCTCGGACTTCATGTTGTCGCGGAGATAGTCGAAGCCCAGCTCGTTGTTGGTGGCATAGGTGATGTCGCACTTGTAGGCGGCATGTTTGTCGGCGTCGGTCATGTTGGGATAGACCACGCCGGTGGTCAGTCCCAGCGCGCCGTAGACATTGCTCATCCACTCTGCGTCGCGCTTGGCGAGGTAGTCGTTGACGGTGACGATATGCACGCCCTTGCCGGTCAGCGCGTTCAGGTAGGCGGGGAAGGTCGCCACCAGCGTCTTGCCCTCGCCGGTCTTCATCTCGGCGATATTTCCCTGATGCAGGAAGATGCCGCCCATCAGCTGGACGTCGAAGGCGCGCAGGCCCAGCGCCCGTTTCGCGGCCTCGCGGCAGTTGGCGAAGGCCTCGGGCAACAGGGCATCGAGGCTTTCGCCACCCATCGCGCGCTTGGCCAGCTCCTGGGTCTTGTCCTTTAGCCCCTCGTCCGAGAGCTTCTCGAACTCGGGCTCCAGCGCGTTGATCTTCTCGACCAGCGGGCGGGTCGCCTTGATCTTGCGGTCGTTCGGTGTTCCGAACACCTTTTTGGCGAGTGTTCCAAAGCCCAGCATAATCTCTCCGTCGAATAATGCGCACATCTGCGTGTCCGCGCCTTGCCCGTCATGGCCGCAACCCATATGCCTTCGGAGGAAACAGGCGCCCGGCAGGACAGAAAACGATGTAAGCGGCGCCCAAAGCAGTGTCAACGCCGCCCACCGACGCGGCAACGATTGAAGGAACACATGATGTTGAAATGTCTGAAAACCACCGCGTTCGCGGCTGTTCTTGCAGTTCCGGCCTTTGCGCAGGACGCCGGTGAGCCCAGCGCGGACATGGTGGTGGCGACGGTCAACGGCGCCGAGGTGACGCTGGGCCACATGATCATGATCCGCGCGGCCTTGCCCGAACAGCTCAAGCAACTGCCCGACAACGTGTTGTGGGACGGGATCCTCGACCAGATCATCCAGCAGACCGTGCTGGTCCAGTCGGGCCCCGAGGACCTGACCCGGCGCGTCGCCCTGGCCCTGGAAAACGAAGAGCGCAGCCTGCGCGCGGCGGAACAGGCGCAGACGGTAATGGACGGCGCGGTCAGCGAGGAAGCGGTGGCCGCGGCCTATGCCGAGACCTATGAAGGCGAGAACCGCGGTATGGAATTCAACGCGTCGCACATCCTGGTGGAAACCGAGGAAGAGGCCGCCGACATCGCCAAACGCGCCCGTGAAGGCGAGGATTTCGCGGAACTGGCCAAGGCACATTCCACCGGCCCCTCGGGCCCCAACGGCGGTGAACTGGGCTGGTTCGGCGCCGGCATGATGGTGCCGGAGTTCGAAACCGCGGTTCAAGGCATGGAAGCGGGCGACATCTCGGACCCGGTGCAGACCCAGTTCGGCTGGCATGTCATCAAGTTGAACGAAACCCGCGAAGCCGAGGCCCCGGCGCTTGAGCAGGTGCGCCAGGAGCTGGAGGAAAAGGTGAAGTCCGACGCGCTGGACGCTGCCTTGATGGAATTGACCGAAGCCGCCGAGATCACCAAGACCGAGACCGATGGCATCGATCCCGCAGTGCTGAAAAACCTCGATCTCGTCGGAAAGTAAGTCATGGCCAAACCTACGCCCGTCTCTCCCCTCGCGCCTGCCGCCTTTCCCGATCTTCCCCGGATCGGCGGCGTCACCTTTGCCGCCACCGAGGCGGGGGTCCGCTATGCGGGCCGCAAGGACGTGATGCTGGCGCTTCTGGCGCCCGGCACCTCCGTGGCCGGGGTGTTCACCCGCTCCGCCACGCGTTCGGCCCCGGTGCTGGATTGCCAGCGCAAGCTGGGGGGAGATGCGGGCGCGGGGGCGGCGATTCTCGTCAATGCCGGCAATTCCAATGCCTTCACCGGGCGGCGGGGCGATGGCTCGGTCAAGGCGATCTGCGAAGCCACGGCCAGGGCCGCGGGCGTGCCGGAAGAGCGGGTCTTCACCTCCTCGACCGGCGTGATCGGAGAGCCGCTGCCGCATGAGCGGATCATCACCGTCCTCGACGGGCTGGTGACAACCCAAGGCGCGGACGGCATTTCCGATGCCGCCCGGGCCATCATGACCACCGACACCTACCCCAAGGGCGCCAGCGCCGAGGTCGAGATCGACGGCAAGATCGTGAAGATCGCCGGCATTGCCAAGGGCTCGGGCATGATCGCGCCCGACATGGCGACGATGCTGGTCTATATCTTCACCGATGCGAAAATCGCTCAGCCCGCCTTGCAGGAGTTGCTCTCGGAGCTGACCAACCTGACCTTCAACTGCATCACCGTCGACAGCGACACCTCGACCTCGGACACGCTGCTGCTGGCTGCCACCGGCGCCACGGGCGTCGATGCATCGGGCAGTGCCGCGTTCAAGGAAGCACTCTTCGAGGTGATGATGGACCTCGCCCACCAGGTGGTGCGCGACGGCGAAGGTGCCACCAAGTTCGTCGAGATCGACGTCACCGGCGCCGCCAGTGATGCCGAGGCACATACCCATGCGATGGCCATCGCCAATTCGCCGCTGGTCAAGACCGCGATCGCCGGCGAAGACCCCAACTGGGGTCGCGTCGTCATGGCCATCGGCAAAAGCGGTGCCCAGGCCGACCGTGACCTGCTCACCATCCGCTTCGGTAATACCCTGGTGGCGGAAAAGGGTTGGGTGCATCCCGACTACAAGGAAGAGGATGCCGCCGCCCACATGAAGGGCGATCACATCAAGATCGCCGTTGACCTCGGGATCGGAACCGGCACCCGCCGCGTCTGGACCTGTGACCTGACCCACGGCTATATCGACATCAACGCCGACTACCGATCCTGACCCGGGTCTTCTTCGGTTTCTGAAATATCCCGGGGAGTGTGAGGGGCTGGCCCCTCACTCCACCGGCCAGCCAATAGCGCGCCCATATGCCCAAAGTGATTCTCGTCTCCGCCGTCGCCCTGATCGATCCTGACGGGCGCGTCCTCCTGGCCCAACGCCCCGAAGGCAAATCCATGTCCGGCCTGTGGGAGTTTCCCGGCGGCAAGGTCGAGCCGGACGAGACCCCCGAAGTCGCCCTGATACGCGAGCTGCACGAGGAACTGGGCATCGACACCTGGGCCTCCTGCCTGGCGCCGCTGACCTTTGCCAGCCACGCCTATGATACGTTCCACCTGCTGATGCCGCTCTTTGCCTGCCGCAAGTGGGAGGGCATCCCGCAGCCGCGCGAAGGCCAGGTGCTGAAATGGGTCAAACCCGAGGCCTTGCGCGACTACCCCATGCCGCCGGCCGATATCCCCCTGATCCCCATCCTGCGCGACTGGCTGTAATCGCCGCCTGGTGCGCCTGCGCGCCCCGGACCTGTTCCGGGGCCTCACCTCCAGCTGACCAGGAGGTCCCGGAGCAAGTCCGGGACGCGGGCCGCAGCGTCAAGGTCGGACACAGGCCCGGGCGGTCGGGCTGATCCCGATCGCGTTTCACGTGGAACGAAAAAGGGGACAGGTTGCCCTGTCCCCTCTGAATATTTCTGAGCTGTGGCCCGGATCAGTCGAGCGTCCGCTCGACTTCCTGGCGCTCGAAGATCTCGATGACATCGTTCGGGCGGATATCGTCGTAGTTCTCGAAGGCCATGCCGCATTCCTGGCCGGATTGCACTTCGGGAACCTCGTCCTTGAAGCGTTTCAGCGTCTTCAGCGTGCCTTCGTGGATCACCACGTCGTCGCGCAGCAGGCGCACACCGGCGGAACGCCGCGCCACGCCTTCGGTGACCAGACAACCCGCGACCTTGCCGACGTTCGAGACCTTGAAGACCTCCTTGATCTTGGCATAGCCGATGAAGGTTTCGCGAACCTCTGCCGACAGCAGGCCCGAGGCCGCCGCCTTCACGTCGTCCACGAGGTCGTAGATCACGCTGTAGTAGCGGATTTCCACGCCCTTCTGGTTGGCCGAGTTCCGCGCCGAGGCATTGGCCCGGACGTTGAAGCCCAGGATCGGCGCGTTCGACGCCTCTGCCAGGCCAACGTCGGTCTCGGTGATGGCGCCGACACCGAAGTGAAGCACGCGCACGCGGACCTCGTCGTTGCCGATCTTTTCCATCGCCTGAACGATTGCTTCGGCCGAGCCTTGCACGTCTGCCTTCATGAGGATCGGCAGTTCGGCCACGTTCTCGTCTTCCTTGGCCTTGGCCAGAAGCTGATCGAGCGTGGTGGCCGCACCGGCAGCGGCGCGTTTGTCCTTGGCAGCCTGTTCGCGGTATTCCGCGATCTCGCGGGCCTGCGCCTCGGTCTCGACGACGTTCAACACGTCGCCTGCCTCGGGCGTGCCATTGAGACCCAGCACCTCCACAGGGACCGAAGGACCGGCTTCCTTGACGCGATCCCCGGTGTCGGAAACCAGCGCGCGGACCTTGCCCCATTGCTCGCCCACGACAAAGATGTCGCCCTGGCGCAGGGTGCCGTTCTGGATCAGAACGGTGGCCACGGGGCCACGGCCCACGTCAAGCTGGGCCTCGATCACTGCACCTTGTGCCGCGCGATCGGGGTTGGCCTTGAGTTCGAGGATCTCGGCCTGAAGTGCGATGGCTTCGAGCAGATCGTCCAGGCCCTGGCCGGTGATGGCCGAAACCTCGATGTCCTGCACATCGCCCGACAGCTTCTCGACGATCACTTCGTGCTGAAGCAGGTCGGTGCGCACCTTGTCGGGGTTGGCCGAGGGCTTGTCGACCTTGTTGATCGCCACGATCATCGGAACCTTGGCGGCCTTGGCGTGGTGGATGGCCTCGATGGTCTGAGGCATCACCGCGTCATCGGCAGCAACCACCAGGACCACGATGTCCGTGACCTGCGCACCGCGCGACCGCATCGAGGTGAAGGCGGCGTGGCCCGGCGTGTCGAGGAACGACAGCACCGCACCCGATTCGGTGGTCACCTGGTAGGCGCCGATATGCTGGGTGATCCCGCCGGCCTCGCCCGCCACGACCTTGGCGTCGCGAATGGCATCCAGCAGCGAGGTCTTGCCGTGGTCGACGTGGCCCATGATGGTGATGACCGGGGGACGCGGTTGCAGGTCGTCGGGCTTGTCGGCGACTTCCTTGATCACGTCTTCCACATCCGCATCGGAAACACGGACCACCTTGTGGCCGAATTCCTCGATGATCAGTTCGGCGGTGTCGGCGTCGATGGTCTGGTTCTGGGTGACCATCATGCCCATGTTCATGAGCGATTTGACCACATCCGCGACGCGTTCGGCCATGCGATTGGCCAGTTCCGACACGACAATCGCCTCGGGCAGCTTGACCTCACGGACAACCTTTTCACGCTCGACCGGGCCGCCCATCGCCTTCTGGCGGGCGCGTTCCTGCTTGCGCTTCATCGCGGCCATCGAGCGTTGCCGCCCGCCTTCGCCACCGGTCAGCGCCTGGTTCACGGTCAGCTTGCCGGAACGACGGCCGCCATCGCGGGCGCCTTTGTTGCGGTTCTGACGGTCCTGTTCGCGGTCCTGCTTCTTGGCAGGGGCCTGCTTGGCACCGCCACCACCGCGCGCCGGATCGGCGGCAGCCGCAGGAGAGGCCGGTGCCGCGGCCTTGGCGGCAGCCGCCTTCGCCGCTTCGGCTTCGGCCTTGCGCTTGCGTTCTTCTTCCTCGGCCTTGGCCTTGGCTTTTTCCTCGGCCTCACGCTGTTCGCGTTCCTTGGCCTCCATCTCGGCGCGGCGGCGCTCACGATCTTCGGCGCGCGCCTTTTCGTCGGCGGCGCGTTGGGCCGCTTCTTCGACTTCGCGTGCCTTCGCCGCCTGGACCGCCTTCAGCCGGCGTTCCATCTCGGCATCGGTAATCCCGGCAGGGCGTCTGCCGCCGCCGCCACCGCCCATTCCGCCGGATGCGGGTTTGGACGCGCCTGGCTTGGGCACGACAACACGTTTCCTCTTGGTTTCCACCACGACGTTCTTGGTCCGCCCGTGGCTGAAGCTCTGCTTCACGTTCCCGGAACGGGGGCCACGCAGTCCAAGGGTCTTTTTGCCGTCATTATCGCTCAAAGCTTTATTTTCCTTTCCGGCGACCGCTGCCGCCGTCGTCTTGCACGCGCAGATTTTTCAATCTTGCGGCTTCCTCTACTACACGTTCCGTGAGTCCACCAGACGCCAGCGCGCCATGTATCACAGTTTGTCGGCCAAAAGCCAATCCTAACTCATCCGAACTCAGCCAGCCGATGAAGCTGCCACCGTAGGGCGTACTGAGCTTCGTCTTGCCCCTTTCAGAGCCGTCACTGGCCTGGATCAGGACTCGGGCCTCCTCTTTCAGGAGCCAGTCCTTGACCTTTTCGTATCCCGCCACCGCCTTGCCGCCCTTGCGGGCCAGCGACACCAGGTCGATCACGCGCCGCGCGATCTGTTTTTCGACTTCGGCCACCAGCCCCTCGGGGACGGTGACCGGCTGCTTGGCGGCGCGCGAAAACAGCTTTTTCGCCACCGCCTTGTCAAGCGCCTCGCGGTGGGCCGAGACCCAGATGCCGCGCCCGGGCAGCTTGCCCAGGATGTCCGGCACCGCCTGGCCCTCGGGGCCGACCACAAAGCGCACCATGCGCGCCTTGGGCAGCACCTCGCCGGTGGCGATGCATTTGCGTTCGGGGCCGTCCGCCCCGTCCGCCTTGGATTTGCCGCCGCGCGTCATGTCCGACCTCAGGTCCGGGGCTCTTCGGATGCGTCGCCATCGGTGGTTTCGGCCTGCGCCTCGACCGCGACGTCTTCGCCATCCTCGGGCTCTTCCCCTTCTTCGGCTTCAAGCTCGGCAGGGTCGACCCAGCCCAGTTCGATCCGGGCGGTCATCACCAGTGCCTGCGCTTCTTCCAGCGAGACATCGAAGGGTTCGAGAAGTCCGTCGTCCTTGATGCGTTCGCCGTTTTCCGTTGTCCAGCCGCCGGCCAGTTCCCAGTCGGCACAGGTGGCAAAGTCTTCCAGCGTCTTGATGCCGTCCTTTGCCAGAACCTCAACCATTTGGGGTGTCAGGCCGTCAAAGTCAATGAGGCTGTCCTGAACACCCAGCTCGCGGGCCGCTTCCAGCGCCTTGCGGGCCTGCTCTTCCAGGAACTCGCGGGCACGGGTCTGAAGCTCTTTCGCGGTGTCCTGGTCGACGCCATCGATCACCAACAGCTCGTCCTGCTCGACATAGGCGACCTCTTCGAGGTTGGTGAAGCCTTCCGACACCAGCAGCTGGGCAAAGAACTCGTCCAGGTCCAGCGTGTCCATAAAGAGCCGCGTGCGCAGTTCGAATTCCTTCTGGCGGCGCGCCGATTCCTCTTCCTCGGTCATGATGTCGATGTCGAGACCGGTCAGCTGCGACGCCAGGCGCACGTTCTGGCCGCGACGACCGATGGCAAGCGAAAGCTGCTCTTCGGGCACCACAACTTCGATGCGCTCGGCCTCTTCGTCCAGAACCACCTTGGTCACTTCCGCCGGTTGCAGCGCGTTGACCAGGAAGGTCGGCTGATCCTCGTTCCACGGAATGATGTCGATCTTTTCGCCCTGAAGCTCGTTCACGACGGCCTGCACCCGGCTGCCGCGCATACCAACGCAGGCGCCGACCGGGTCGATCGAGCCGTCATAGGAGATCACGGCAATCTTGGCGCGCGACCCCGGGTCACGGGCCACGGCCTTGATCTCGATGATGCCGTCATAGATTTCCGGCACTTCCATCTTGAACAGTTCTGCCATGAATTCCGGCGCGGTGCGCGACAGGAAGATCTGCGGGCCACGCGCTTCGCGGCGCACGTCCTTGATGAAGCAGCGGATGCGGTCGTTCGGGCGATAGCTTTCGCGGCCGATCTTTTCGTTGCGGCGCAGGATAGCCTCGCCCCGGCCCACGTCGACGATGACGTTGCCGTATTCCTCGCGCTTGACCTGGCCGTTGATGATGGTGCCGGCGCGGTCCTTGAATTCGTCGTACTGGCGGTCACGTTCGGCTTCGCGCACCTTCTGCAGGATCACCTGCTTGGCCGATTGCGCCGCGATCCGGCCCATTTCCACCGGCGGCACCTCCTCGACGAAGGTGTCACCCACCTTGGGATCGGCCATGTACTGCTTGGCGGTCTTTACGGTCATCTCCGCCTGGTAGTTCTCAAGCTCTTCTTCTTCGACAACGGTGCGCACGCGGGTAAAGGTCGCCCGGCCAGTGCGGCGGTCGATCGAAACGCGGATGTCCATTTCCGAGCCGTAGCGCGACTTGGCTGCGCGGGCGAGGGATTCCTCCATCGCTTCGACCACGAGACCGGGGTCGATCATCTTTTCGCGGGCGACGGCCTCGGCGGTCTGCAAAAGCTCCAACTGGTTGGCTGAGGTGATTGCCATTATTCTTTCTCCTCTTGAGACGCCGCTTCGTCGGTCTCGATCTCGTCAAACTTGGTTTCATCCACCTGGGCGGCCTTGCGCTGGCGCAGCATCTCGCGGATGAGGTCGTCGGTCATGACCAGCTTGGCATCGCTCAGCCAGTCGAATTTCAGGCCCAGGGTGATGGTTTCCTCGTTCTCCGAGGATCCATCCACGTTGATCAGCACCTCGTCGCCTTCGACGCCGGCCAACTCGCCCCTGAAGCGACGGCGGCCGTCGATCAACTCGGTGGTTTCCAGCTTGGCCTCGTAGCCTTCAAAGGTGTCGAAATCCTTCAAGCGGGTCAGCGGGCGGTCGATGCCGGGGGAGGAGACCTCAAGCGTGTAGGTGTCGAGAATCGGGTCCTCGACATCCAGCACGGCGCTGACGGCGGTCGAGATCTCGGCGCATTCGTCCACCTCGATCCCGCCGGTCGGGCGTTCGGCCATGATCTGCAGGGTCTGGCTCTTGCCGCTCATCAACCTGATGCGGACAAGTTCGAATCCCATGTCCTCGATCACCGGGCTGATGATCTCGGCCAGGCGGCGGTCGATCGCGGCCTTGGCGATCAGCGTGTTTGACAGAATATCGGTCATGCGGCTCCTGACGGTCCGGATACAAAAAAACGGGCGCGCGGCCCGTCGAACTTTCCGGTGGAGCTTCGGGTGAGCCCCGACGCGCCGCTGTTAGAGGGGCATATACGCGCTTGGCGCCCGCTTCGCAAGGGGCAGCAGGCGGGGACAGGCGGAATAATGACCAAGGACCGCGCAGGGCGGGGCATATGTGGCGGCGGGGTGCGTGAAATCACGCACCCGTGGGCGCGTCAGGCGCCCAGCTTGCCGGCGGATTCCTTGATAGCGTCGTATTGGCCGGTCGGGCGGAAACGCCAGAGGTAATCCGGCAGAACCGCCTCGATCGCAGTGGGGCGGATGTCCAGCGCGGCAAAACCCCTGGCATCATCGGCCACCACATTGTCGCTGCGCAGCGACTTGACCTGATCACGGGTCAGCACGCCGTTCGAAATCAGCCCGCGGGTGAGCGTGGAGATCGCGTCAAACACCCAGGCCATCATATGCGCCACCGGGAACGGCATGTTCACCACCATCCGGCGGCGGCGGATCACCCGCAGCATGCGCTGCATCAGCTCGCGGAAAGTGGCGACGTCGGGGCCGCCCAGCTCATAGATGCCGCCCGGTGCCTCGCCGGTCAGGCCGCGGGCCGCCGCCTTGGCCACGTCATCGACGTAGACCGGCTGAAACCGGGTGTCAGCGCCCACCACGGGCAGGACCGGACCGAAACGGGACATGCCGGCAAAGCGGTTGAAGAAGGCATCCTCGGGGCCGAAGACCACCGAGGGGCGCAGGATCATCGCGCCGGGCATGTGGCGCAACACGCCGGCCTCGCCCTCGGCCTTGGACCGCTGGTAATCGCTGTCGCTTGCGGCATCGGCGCCAATGGCCGAGATATGCACCATCTGCGCCAGGCCCTCTTCGGCGGCGATCCGGGCAATCCGCTCGGCGCCCTCGGCCTGAACGGCGTCAAAGTTGTTGTTGCCCTTGGCATCGAAGGTGCCGACGCAGTTCACCACCGCATCCGCGCCCTGCATGACCTGGCGGACGCTGTCGTCGTTGCGGATGTTGCAGAGCACCGGCTCCACCTGGCCGACCACGCCGTAGGGCCGTACGAAGATCGCTTCGTTCGGGCGGCGACAGGCAACGCGCACGCGCCAGCCCGCCTTGGCCATGTGCCGTGCAATGTACCGGCCAATGAAACCGGAACCGCCGTAGATCGTGACCATTTTGGACATGGTGGGCCTCGCTGTTGTCGCTTGCTGCCTTGGAAATATCGCCCGCCCCCCCACGTGACAAGGCAATAAGCTGTCGCGCCCGTCAGAAGTGCCGGTATTGCCGGGGCATGGCGGCGGGCCGGGTCAGGCCAGCAGCGGCCAGGGGATCTCGCCCCCGGCAAGGACAGGGCCAGCCCCGGACTGGTGTTCGGCGACAAAGGCGGCGCAGTCGTCATGTCGGGCCGGACCGAAGGCGCGGTAGTAATGCGCCGGCAGAAGTGCGTCCGAGGGCACGATGACACAGCCGCAATGTCCCGACCTGGGTGCGGGGAAACGCGCCTGGACGACGAAACCGGTGACCGGGTCCGCCGCCGGGGCAGCGCGCGACCGGATCGGCACCTCGTTCATGCCGGAGGCATCATGCACGATCACCGTGTCGGTGCCGGAAGAATTGACCATGACAACGCTGTGCTCGAACATCTTCAGCCCGGATTGCCAGGGCTTGGCGATGAAGAACACGAAGTTCCACAGCGGCGGGCTGACCCGTTCCGACCGCATTTCGAACTGGGCGAATCCCTCGGCACAGGGCAACTGGCCGCAGGCGGTCAGCTGAACCAGCCTGGTCTGATGCACCCAATGCGCCTCGTATCGCGCGTGCCCCAGGGTCTTGGAGTAGGATTCGGTCATCACGCGCCTCCCTTTTGCCCGTACCGGGCCGAACCGAAAATCGCGGCCGCTTGAAAACCGGGCCCGCAGTGTGACGCTAGAAACGCAAGCGCGCCAGGAACCGTGATTTTTCCGTGAACCTCAGGAATTCATATTTGCTCGGGCAGGAAGGTACTTATGATCGGTCGACGTCAGAGGAGGATGCGATGCCGATTGCCAACAACTCGAACAATTCAAATAATTCGAACAACTCCAACAACTCGAATAATTCAAACAATTCGAACAACTCCAATAACTCGAACAATTCCAACAACTCCGGCGAACATGCCCATGCGGGCCAAGTGTCGTCGCTGCTGCTCACTTCGGCGCTGGACATGGCGGCGGTCAACCTGCGCGGCCAGGGCGATTTCGACACCCGTCCGGTTGCGCCCGTGGACCGCACACGCGCGCTCCGGGCGCTCAACCCACGGCACCGCAACGCGCTGTTGATGGCGGAACTGATGGAGGGGCTGAGTGTCACAGGCCCTGCCGGCGGGCCGGTCACCGTCCGTCATGACGGCACGGACCTCCTGACCCTGAGCCTGACCATCGCGCCGGGCCAGCAAGAGGATTTCTGGAAGACCCAGACCCAGATGGTGTTTGACGCCAAGTGGCACCGTGAGGAGCGCCTGCAGGAGATTTTCCTGCAACAGAGCGATATTCTCAGCTTCTTCGGGCTGGCGGTGCCGCTGTCGGCCACCACCCATCCCTGGACGCTCGACCTGGTGGGGGCGGTGCTGCAGGCGGTGTTCCAGGTTGAGGCGCAGATCAAGGATCGCTTTTCGGTGGCCCGCCCGGTGCGCCGTTCGGCGCGGGTCAACCCGGTGATCCAGACCCCGGCGCACAGCAGCTTTCCCGCCGGTCACGCCACCGAATCCTTCGCTGCGGCGACCCTGCTGGGCTATCTCTATTTCCAGGATACCCAGGTCGAACTGCGCGAGATTGCCAAGCGGATCACGGAAAACCGCACTTTTGCGGGCGTGCATTACCCGATCGACAATTTTGCCGGCGCGCGGATCGGCGAGACGCTGGCGCTGCATTTCCTGACCCGGCTGTTTTCGGGCGCATCGGCGGCGGTCACGGCGCTGGCCTATACCGAGGCGGACGCGGGAATCGGGCTGGCGGCGTTGGAAAACCATGCCTTTGGGCATCAGCCGGACTACTCGGGCATTCAGCCTGCCCCGGCGGGCAGCGACGCGGTGCGGCACTTCTATCTCGCCGAGGCATTGGCCGAAATCACCGGCCAGTCGGTCTGAGGGGCCGTCATGACATTGGAATTCCAACACGCAGGCGCGGCCAAGGCCCTGCCCGAGAACTATCTGCCCGCAGCCTTGCCCGCCATGATGGGCCAGCCTGTGGCCGAGACCTATCCGCTTTTGCCCGCACCGGTCGAAGGCCCGGCAGAGGACGCAGCCACCGAGGTGCTGCGCGCGGTCACCCATGCGGCCGGCACCGCGCTGGCCGATCCCTCGCAGGTGGCTGCGGCCATGCAGGACGGGCTGCCGCGCTTTATCGGCCCGCCGATGCGCCCGCAGGAGGATCCGCTTGGCGATCTGGCGATGGCTGGCGAAGAGACGGACGAAGGCGCCGTTGTCACGGTGCTGGGGCTGATCGACGTCGGCATCGCCTTTTGGAACCCCGGGTTTCGCACCGGGGGACAGAGTTGCTTCAAGGACATGGGCTATCTCGGCTTTGCCGGGGCGGGATCCGGTCCGGGGCGGTCCGGGGTGCGGTTCCTCGGCTCTGCGGCGTTGGATGCGATCTGCCAGCAGGCGGACAGCGACGGCCATGACCGCGACATAGTGGCAGACCTCGCGGCACAATACCCGCAAAGCGTTTTCGGCGCGCACCCCGTGGCGGGCCAGCTGTACCGCATCGACGGGTTCAACCACGGCACCGCCATCGCCGACCTGATGCTCAACCCGCAGGGCGATGGCGCACGAACGGTGGCGCCGCACAGGCCGATCTTCGGACTCGACCTGCCTCAGGATGTGTTGCTGGATGCCAGCGGCGGCACGTTGCAGGCCGTTCTGCCCCTGGCCATCCGCGCGCTGGCCCGACGGGTGCTGGACTGGGGCAGACAGGCACATCGCGGCGCGCGGCTTGAGCTTCGGCTGGCCGTGCCCTTTGCCTTTACCGGCGGCGGCATGGGCGGCACCCATCCGGTGATCGAGACCATCCGCCAGGTGGTGGACCGCGCCGCGCGGCGCCGGTTCGCGATCAAGGTGTTCCTGCCCGCAGGCAACCACATGCAGGACCAGTTGCACGCCCGCCCCGGCGATCCGCAGGCAGGGACCTGGTCCGAGCCGCTGCGCTGGTTCCTGCCGCCGGACGATCATTCGCCCAATACTGTCGAGTTCACCTGGCAGGGGGGCGGCAGCCATGTGCTGGAAATCGACGGCCCGCCGGGTCGGGCCGAGGTGACGCTGGATCATAAGCAGGTTGCCCTGCTGCGCGAGGGCGGGCGCGTGATCGGCGCCGCCTGGTGCCGCGATCAGGGCAACGGCTGGACACGACTGCGGATCAGCCTGGGGCCGACCGCCTCGGACCTGGCAAGTGGGTTGCGGCTGGCCTGTGGCGACTGGACGCTGCGGGTGAAACCGGGGGCCGCCATCACCGATCTGGGCGCCTGGATCCTGCGCGACGACCGGATGCGGCTGGACCGCAAGAGCCCGCCGGCCCGGCAATCGCGGTTCCGCGACACCGGCTATCGCCGCAAGGACGCCAATGGCTATGTCCAGAAGACCGACGACCCCGGCAGTCTCGTGAAACGGGTGGGATCGATCTCGGTGCTGGCGGCGGCGCAGAATGCCGACCTGGTGGCGGTGGGGGCGCAGGAAAGGCTGGCGGCGGGGCTGACCCCGGCCTGGTATGGCGGTTTGTCGGCGCAGGCTGGTGTCCCGGCGTGTCACGAGGTGGTTGACGGATTGCGCCCCTCCAGCGGCATAAGGGCACTGGTGAACGGCGGCGGACGCAGGATGCGCTTTTCCGGCACGTCCGCCGCGACAGCACTTGCCGCGGTGAGGTGACGGAATTGATGGTCGCCGCGCCCTTGCGTACCGACCCGCTTGGGGCGGGGCTGGGCGATGATTGCTCCGGGTCCGGCGCTCAGGGTGTCCAGATCGAGGCCAGCTCCGATTGCAGGCCGATCTTGCGGAAGGTGTCCACCGGGTAGCTTTCGCTGAGCAGCATCTCGGGCCGGAACTGCGGTTCGATCCGCCGCAGTTTCCGCGACCAGCGTTCTGCGTCTTCCAGCCTGCCGTCGAGCAGGCTGAGTGCCGCGAGATAGCGCAGCGCCGGGCGGTAATGCGCCATTTTCAGGTGCGCGCTATGGGCCAGTTCATAGGCGGTGTCACGCTGGCCGATGCCCAGTGATGCCAGGCAGGTCTGCATGTCCCAGCAATAGCCGTGCGGCAGCGAGGCCGAGGCCTGGCGGCCGTCTTCGGCGTACTTGTACCCGGCAAGGTAATCGCCGCGCAGCACGCTGGCCTGGCTCAGTGCATGCAGCGCATAGGGGTTGCGATCGTCGTAGCGGGCGGCGAGTTCGGCCAGGTATTGCCCGCGCTCGACCTCGCCCCCGACCTTGAGCGTGACCTGCGCCGCCAACGCCATCGCCAGCGCATTGCCGACGCCGCGTTGCTGGGCATCCTCGGCAAAGGACAGCGCGGTTTCGCTTTGCTGCGGGTCGTCGACGCCATATTCCAAAAGCCGGGTCAGCCCGACATAGGCGCGCCAGGCCGCGGTGGTGCCGTTGCGGTCTTCGGGCTCCAGCCCCGCAAAGATGCGGTCGGCCAATTCCAGCTCGTCGCGGTCGCCGAGAAAGACTTTCTGCGCGGCGGTCAGCAGGTTGCGGTAGACGCCTGTCGCCTCGCGGTCGGCAGCATGGATCGAGGTGACCGCGCGCCCGACGAAATCGGTGACGGTCAGGTCGGAGTAGATGCCGGTGACACTCATCGGTCGCCGCAGCCGCCCCGACCAGAGGTAGCGCCGCGGGCGGTTGCGGAACACGCGGATCCCCGCGATCCACTCTCCCGCGACCTCGACGCTGTCGATCTCGGCGTGCCAGATGAAATCCTGGCCGGTGGCCTCTTCCGGGGCGATGGCGCCATCTGCCAGCGCCACCTCGATCGGGCCGCGGGATTTCAGGTCCTGCGCCAGAAGGTCGGTCAGGTGCCGGGTGACAAAGCGCAACGCCTCGGAACCCTGCGGTGAAGCGAGGGTGATTGCGATCCGCTCTGCCCCGGACTGCGGCGCCTGTTCGCGGGGCTTGCGGCGCACCTCGCCGTCGTGGTGATAGCGCACGCCCTGAAGCCAGGTCTGAAAGGCCGGGTCCGACACCCGGACATCGGCCAGAATCGGGCCCTCTTCGACCGTGCCCCAGTCGATCTCGATCGGAACTTCCAGCGACACCGAGGTGCGGTCGCTGACCAGCCAGTCGCGGTTGTCGCCAAAGGCGCGGCGGATGTTGGACAGGGCGCGGCGCAGGCTGGCCGAGGATTGTTCGGGGAAGCGGTCGGACCAGAGCAGGTCCTGCAACCAGGCCCGCGCCCGCACATGCCCATCGGTCAGAGCCAGCACCGCAAGGATTGCGCGCTCTTTCTGGCCGTTCACGGCCAGCTCGGAACCGTCAGGCCCGAGGATATGAAATCTGCCACGCAGTATGAATCGCATCACGAGTGCACGAAAGCCGTCCCCTAAATCAACCTTCGATGGTGCCGTGAGCATACATCAGCTTTTCGTGATTACGAATTTTTCCATGCATACCCGCAAGTTTGACAGCGTTTTTTACAAGTTGCAGTCGTATTTCTCTCGTCAAGAGGGAATTTCGGCCACAATTTACCCGTTTAGATATCCTTGAGCAGCCGCAGAGCGTCGTAAATCGCAGCATGGGTGTTGCGCGCGCTGACCGCGTCGCCGATCCGGAACAGCAGGAATCCGCCATCGGGATTGTGGCGGATGTTCTGGGGCCGGCCCTCGACCAACGCGTCGTAGTCGACCTCGCCGAGGTTGGCAGACATTGGCCTGAGATCGAAATAGAGATCGGCAAGCGGCAGGGTGCCGTAGTTCACCACCACCTGGTCATAAGTGGTCTCGCTGGAAAAGCCGCTGTAATCCGTCCCGATTTTCGCGCGCAGCCGGTTGCCGTCGCGCTGCACGTCCAGCAGGCGGCGGGCGACGGTAAAGGTGACGTCCTTGTCCTGCAGGCTGCGCATGTAGGGCACCAGGTTCATGGCCATGATATCGGGCGCAAAGGTCCGGTCGGGGGTCATCACCTCGACCTTTGATCCCACCTGCGCCGCCACTTCCGCCGCCATCAGGCCCGGGTGGTCGCCGCTTTCGTCGTAGATCAGGACATTCTGCGCGGGTTTCACATCGCCCGAGATCAAGTCCCAGGCGCTGACCACATTGGCCTGATCCTCTCCGCTCTCGAACAGCTCGGTATTGGGCAACCCGCCGGTGGCGACAATCACCACATCGGGGTTCAGCGCGGTGACGTCGTCGGCCTCGGCCCATGTGTTGAAGTGGAAGGTCACGTCGCGCGCCGCGCATTGCGCCATGCGCCAGTCGATGATGCCGATCATCTCGCGACGGCGCGGGTTGAGCGCGGTCAAACGGACCTGGCCGCCGGGATCGGGCTGAGCCTCGAACACCGTCACCGAATGTCCGCGTTCCGCCGCCACGCGCGCGGCCTCAAGCCCGCCGGGGCCGGCGCCGATGATCACCACCTTCTTGCGCTCCGCCGCGGGCGAGATCACATGCGGCATGGTCAACTCGCGCCCGGTGGCGGGGTTGTGGATGCACAGCGCCTCGCCCGCCGCATAGATCCGGTCCAGGCAGAACGTCGCGCCGACACAGGGTCTTATGTCGTCCTCGCGGCCTTCGATGATCTTTTTCACAATATGCGGGTCGGCCATGTGCGCGCGCGTCATCCCGACCATGTCCAGGAGACCCGCCTGCACCGCGTGCCGCGCCGTCGCCACGTCGGGAATGCGGGCGGCGTGGAAGGTGGGCATGCCGGTAGCTTTCTTGACGGCGCCCGCAAAATCAAGATGTGGCGCGCTTTTCATGCCCTGCACCGGGATCACGTCGGTCATCGCAGGATCGGTGTGGATGCGGCCCCGGATCACGTTGAGGAAATCGACCATGCCGCTGTCGGCCAGGCGCTTGGAGATCTCGATGCCTTCGTCCGGCGCGATCCCGCCCGCCTCGGCCTCGTCCGCAGTATAGCGCAGCCCGACGATGAAATCCTCGCCCACGCGCTTGCGAATGGCCGACAACACGTCGAGCGGCAGTTGCATCCGGCTGTCCAGCGTCTGCCCGCCATAAGGGCCGTCAAGGTCGTTGGTCAGCGGCGACCAGAACTGGTCCAGCAGGTGGCCATAGACCTGCAGTTCGATCCCATCCATGCCGCCTTCTTTCATTCGCTCTGCCGCGTCGGCGAAGTCGCTGATGATGCGGGTGATGTCCCAATCCTCGGCCAGCTTCGGGAATGCCCGATGCGCCGGTTCGCGGTGTTTCGACGACGAGACCGAGGGCAGCCAATCGCCCTTGGACCAACCCGTGCGGCGGCCCAGGTGCGTCAGCTGGATCATCACGGCACAGCCGTGGTCGTGGCAGGCGTCGGTCAGCTGTTTGATCCAGGGAACGACCTCATCCTTGTAGGCCAGGATGTTGTTGAAGACCGGCGGGCTGTCCCGAGACACCGCTGCCGACCCGGCCGTCATCGCCAGCGCCACGCCCGCCTTGGCCCGTTCGGCATGATAGGCGGCATAGCGTTCCTTGGGCATGCCGTCTTCGGGATAGGCGGGCTCATGCGCGGTGGTCATGATCCGGTTGCGCAGGGTCAGGTGTTTGAGCTGGTAGGGCTGTAGTAGCGGGTCGTTGGACATGTCTGGCTCCCTCGTTGGGGATCATGATTCCAGAAATGTTCACCTACGTCAAGTTTTCGTTCATTGGTGACGATGCCGTTGCGCGGCGCGGCGCGACCGGGTAACGAGGGACATGGCAAAACGAAAAACCGACGGTGATGACGGCAAGGACAGCGGCTGGCGCGGCTCGCGTGAGGTCTGGCTGGATGCCGCGCAAGAGGCGATCATCAACAGCGGACTGGAGGCGGTGAAGATCCAGCCGCTGGCGGCGCGGCTGAACCTGTCGCGCACCAGCTTCTACTGGTTCTTCAAGGACCGCGCCGCGCTGCTGGATGCGCTTTTGGATCGCTGGGACGCGCAGAACACCGGCAGTCTTGTCAGCGCCGCCGAGGCCTATGCCGAAACCGTGACCGAGGCGGTGCTGAACGTCACGGCGATTTTCCTGGATGCCGGGCAGTTCGCGTCGAAGTTCGACCTCGCGGTGCGGGGCTGGGCGCATCAATCGGATGCGGTGGCGGCGCGGGTGAACACCGCCGATACCGCGCGGCTTGAAGCGATTCGCGCGATCTTTGACCGTTTCGGCTATGACCCATCCGAGGCCGATGTGCGGGCGCGGACGGTCTACCTGGTGCAGATCGGCTATATCTCGATGCAGGTGGACGAGCCGACGTCGGTGCGTCTGACCCGTATTCCGGCCTATATCAAGACGTTCACCGGCTGGCTGCCGTCCGAGAGCGAGATGCGGCGCTTCCAGGCGCAGCTTGAAGTCCGCTCCGACGCCTGAGCCTTGGCCTTAGCCAGCCGCCAGCGTCTTGACCCGCTCTGTCGTGCGCAAGAGATGCGCCCGCATGGCACGTCGCGCGCCGTCCGCATCGCGCGTGGCGATGGCGCCGACGATGGCCTGGTGCTCGGCCACCGAGGGTTCGGCGGCCCCCTGCACCGGTCCCAGGGTGACCCGCAACCGCGGAATCAAAAGCGGGCCGAGGTAGTCCAGAAGGTCCAGCAGGTAGGAGTTGCCGCTGGCGGCGGCGATGGCGTGGTGAAACCGGAAATCCGCCTGTCCCAGTCCCGTGCCAGCCAGGTTGGCGCTTTCATAGGCCTCGGCGGCGGCGCGGATCTCGGCCAGTTGCGCCGCATCGTGCCGTTCGGCGGCAAAGGCGGCGCCGACCGCTTCCAACCCCAGGCGCAGCTCCATGATGGCGATGACGTCGGACAGGGTTTCCTGTTGCGGCAGCTCAAACCCGTGATCGCGCACCGGCGTGGCGGACACCGCATGGCTGCCGTCCGGCCCGGGCACCAGGAGGCCCTGGTCGGTCATCTGCTCCAGCGCCCGGTCGATCACCGAGGGGGAGGTGACAAATTCCGCCGCCAGCGCGTCGCGGCTTCCCGGCGAGACACCCGGCGCCAGGGCGCCACTGGCGATCCGGTCGCTCAGCGCATGGGCCACCTGGTCGGCGATCTTCTGAAGCCACAGCGCGCGGCGTGACGTTGCCTGGCTCATCTCAGTGTGCTCCTGCTTGGCGTTCATAACGGATCGAGGCGACCAGCGAGAGACCGATCAGACAGGCCCCCAGCAGGCCGGTGATGACTTCGGGAATATGTACCAGCGACTGGATGAACATGATCATCGACAGCACCAGCACCGAATAAAATGCCCCGTGTTCGAGATAGCGGAACTGCGCCAGCGTCTTGCGTTCGACCAGCATCAGGGTCATCGACCGCACGTACATCGCGCCGATGCCCAGGCCGATGGCGATCAGGAACAGGTTCTGGGTCAGGGCGAAGGCACCGATCACCCCGTCAAAGCTGAACGAGGCGTCCAGCACTTCGAGGTAGAGGAACGCGCCCAGCCCGCCCTGCGCCGCGGTTTTCGTCGCTTCTTCCTGGCTGTCCAGCACATGGCCGACCAATTCGACGGCGAGGAAGGTCACCAGACCGCAGACCGAGGCAAAGAGGAACTCGGCGCCCTTGTCTTCGGGCAGCGAGACCGTAAAGCCCAGCGCAACCAGCAGGACAAGCGCGACCTCAAGCCCCTTGATCGAGGCCCAGTCCCGCAGCCGCCGCTCGACGATGCGGAGCCAGTCGACGTCCTTTTCCTGGTCCATGAAGTAGTTCAGCGCCACCATCATCAGGAAGGTCCCGCCAAAGGCCGAGATCGACAGATGCGCGCCATCCATGATGCGGGCGTATTCGGCGGGTTCGCGGGCGGCCAGCAGGATCGCCTCGATCGGCCCGATCCGCGCCGCGATCACCACCACCAGCAGCGGAAAGACGATCCGCATGCCGAAGACCGCGATCACGATGCCCCAGGTCAGGAATCGGTGCTGCCACTCGGGCGTCATGTCCTTGAGCTTGTTGGCGTTGACGATGGCATTGTCGAAGGACAGCGAGATTTCGAGCACCGCCAACACCGCGCCGATCATCAGGAAGGACAGCGCCCCGCCGATATGGCCCGTGGTCTGCCAGCCCAGCCACCACGACAGGCCCAATCCCGCTGCGGTGACGATGAACGGCCATTTGAAGTAGGTCAGAAGCGGGTTCATGTCGGATGTGCGCCTTTTCCCAAGCCAGATACAATGTCGAAACACCCGGACAAAGCCCGGGCGTTGCATGTATCTGGTATACTAGTCCGCCAATATCCAGACCTTTGCCGAAAAAAAATCGGCACTGGCGGAACCCGCGCAACTATTCAGCCCGAGGCGGCGGAAAGTCCAGCGTCCAACGAGGCCAGGATGGTGTCGATGTGGCCAGCGTCGACCACCAGCGGCGGCGACAGGATGATATTCGGCCCCGAGACCCGCACCATCGTGCCGGTTTCATAGGCTACGCGATGGACGGTCGCGATGGTCTTCTTGTCGAGCGGCGTCTTGGTGGCGCGGTCCGAGACCAGTTCCAGCGCGCACATCAACCCGTGTCCGCCGCGAATATCGCCGACCAGCGCATGTTTCTCCTGCAGCGCCTGAATCCCCTTGAAAAGCTGCGTGCCGCGCGCGGCGGCGTTGTCCTTGACCTGCAGCCGCTCGGTTTCCTTCAGACAGGCAATCGCCGCCGCCGCCCCAACCGGATGCCCGGAATAGGTATAGCCCGAGGCAATCGCGCCCTTGCCGCTGGTGTCGCTTTCAAAAACCTCGGCCACCTGGCCCGAGATCATCACCGCGCCAAAGGGGAAATAGCCGTTGGTGACCGCCTTGGCCGAACAGAGCATGTCTGGCTGCACCCCCCAGTGGCGCGAACCTGTCCAGCTTCCGGTGCGGCCAAAGGCGGTGATCACCTCGTCCGCGATCAGCAGGATGCCGTGCCGGGAACAGATCTCGCGCACGCCGGGCATGAAGCTTTCATGCGGCGGAATCACCCCGCCCGCGCCCAGGATCGGCTCCATGATGAAGGCCGCGATGGTCGAGGGGTCCTGGAACCTGATCTCGTCTTCCAGCGCCGCAAGGCAAAGCTGGGCCAGCCGCTCGGGGTCGGTCTCGTTGAAGGGGTTGCGATAGGTATAGGGCGCCGGAATGTGGTGGCAGCCGGGCATCAGCGGTTCGTACTGGGTCCGGAAATTGGTATTGCCGTTGACCGAAGCGGCCAGTGTATGGGTGCCGTGATAGCCCTTCTTCAGGCTCAGGAACTTCACGCGCCCGGCCTCGCCCCGGATCTTGTGGTATTGCCTTGCCAGCCGCAGCGACACTTCCACCGAATCAGACCCGCCCGAGGTAAAGAAGGCCCGTTCCAGCCCGTCGGGGGCAAAGAAATCCTTCAGCATTTCGGCCAGCTCGATGACACTGTCGTTCGAAGTGCCGCGGAAGATCGAGTAATAGGGCAGGCGGTCCAACTGGGCCGTGATCGCCGCTTTCACCGGTGCGCAGGAATAGCCCAGGTTGACGTTCCACAGCCCGCCGACCGCATCCACCGTGCGGTGCCCGTCGACATCGGTGATCTCGACGCCTTCGCCTTCGACGATGATGTCGGGCGGGTTCATCAGGCTGTCGGCGGGATGCGTCATCGGATGCCAGAGGCTCTTGGCATTGTGCGCTTTCAGGAAATTGGCGTCTTTCATGGTATCCTCGTGCGAAAGTGTCGGATGGGTCTGGTCGACCACCGGTCTGTGCCGTGGCGCCGGGGTGTGTCGCGGCGGGGCAAGGGAATCGCCTTCACGGCCGGGGCGGGCGCGGGCGAAGGGGGGTCGTGGGTGTTTCCATGTTGCTTTTGCGTGGGCTTTTCTGCTGCGATCCACTGGCGTGAGAGAAGGATTGACAGAAAAACCGATCGTTGGCAATATTATTGTCACCACTGGTGCTAATAGTGAACCGATCCATAACAATAGAACCCTGACAGGAGAGACCACGTGAAGACATTGATTGCCTCTGCCATGCTGGCGTTGCCGGCCCTGGCCCCCTCGGTTGTACTGGCTGAATATCCCGAAAAACCGGTGGAGTTTGTCGTGCCCTGGCCGCCGGGCGATCTGGAAGACGTGCTGACCCGGATGATCGCCGAGGATTTTCAGAACGCCTATGGCGTGCCGGCCGCGGTGGTGAATCGTCCGGGCGGCGGCGGCGGGCCTTTCCCGGGTGCGGTGTCGGTCGCGACGGCGCCGGCGGATGGTTATACCGTCGGATCCTTCATCATCGCCGTTCCCACCATCGGCCCCGAGATCGGCATCCCCGAGTTGAACCCTGATCCCTTCGAGCCGCTGGGCAACTTCCTGACCTATCCCTTCGTCATCGCCACGGGCGGCGATGCGCCCTATGACGACATGGCGGGCCTGGCTGCTTTTGCCCAGGACAACGACGTCGTGCTGGGCCACTTCGGTGCGCCGCTGGTGCCGACGCAGGTGACCAAGGCGCTGGCCAAGGAAATGGGCTTTGCCTATGCCTCGGACGCGGCCTTTGACGCGCTGGACTGCAACACGCTGGCCTCGGGCGATGTCGATGTCGTCAACACCACGCTGCAACTGATCCTGCCCTGTCTCGACAACGTCAAGGTGCTGGCCTCGATCGGCGGTGAGCGCATCCCGCTGACGCCTGACACGCCGACCGTGGCCGAGCTTGCGCCGGATCTGAACGTATCGCTCTGGAACGGGCTGTTCGTACACAAGGACACGCCGCAGGAGGCGCGTGACAAGATCATCGCCGTGGCCCGTGACACCATCGCGTCCGAACGTGCGCAGAAGCTGGCGGCGGAAACCGGCGCGCTGATCTACTGGCAGGACGCCGAGGCGGTATCCGCCCAGGTGACCCTGGACATCGAGACGCTGGGCAAGATCGGCGAGATGCTGGCCGAGTGACCCTTGCAGGGTGGGCAAAGACCGTTTTGCCCACCCGTTCCTTGCTGCATGGCCCGCGACCGGCGTTCCCCGAGGGCCAGGCCCCTGATCCGAAACACGCCGGGTGCGCCTGGCGTGCAGGCCCTCGCCTTGCCCGTCGATCCCATGACTCGGCGGCGCAGGCCAGCCCCCGAGAAAGCTCTCAATGGTACGATACAAGACCTTCAAGGCCCTCTTTCAACGCAACCGCCGCCCCGGCGACATCGTCTTTGCCTGGGTCTTCCTGGCCTTTGCGCTGTTCCTGCTCTGGAACCTCCCGACCCAGACCGCCGCGCCTTCGGGGGGCAAGTTCGTCGCCCAGCCGCGGTTCTGGCCGGCGGTGTCGCTGATCGGCATGGCGGTCTTTGCCGTGCTGCACCTGGTCGGATCGGCGGTGTCCGAGCGGCTTTATGGCCGCTGGCGCGAAGTGCTGACATGGGCGCGGTCGCTGGAATTCGCGGGTTGGTTCATCGGCTATGCGGTGGTGGTGCCCTATGTCGGCTACCTTCCTTCCACGGTGATCCTGGCGCTGATCCTGCTGGTCCGGCTTGGCTATGGCGGTCGCAAGACACTGGGCTGGGGCGCCGTGGCGGCCATCGCCATCGTGGTGCTGTTCAAATCCTTCCTGCAGGTCAAGCTGCCCGCCGGGGCGGTGTATGAATACCTGCCGGACGGGCTGCGCCAGTTCATGATGATTTATCTCTGACGGAGGCTGACCCCTTGGATACCCTTCTTTCCGGCGCCGAACTTCTGATGCGGCTCGACGTGGTGGTGGCGCTGCTCATCGGCTCCATCGGTGGCGTCATCATCGGTGCGATCCCCGGTGTCGGCCCCGCCGTGGCCATCGCCATCCTGCTGCCTGCCACCTTTGCGTTCGAACCCATCGTCGGGTTGACGATGCTTTTGGGCATCTATGGCTCGTCGATGTACGGCGGTGCGCTGCCTGCCGTGCTGATCAACACCCCTGGCACCGCGGTCAACGCGTTGACCACCTATGACGGCTATCCGATGACCCAGAGGGGCGAGGCGCGCCGGGCGCTCTCCATCGCCTATTCCGCGTCTTTCTGTGGCGGGGTCTTCGGCATTCTCTGTCTGATCTTCCTGTCACCGGTGCTGGCCGTCGTGGCCCCGATGTTCGGCAGCCGCGAGATCTTCCTTGCCGCGTTGCTGGGCATCATCCTGGTGATCCTGGCGCATCGCGGCCAGGTCTTTGCCGCCGGGATGCTGGCCATGTTCGGTATCTTCCTGCAGACCGTGGGGCTGGACGCTGTCACCTACACCCGCCGCTTCACCTTCGACATGACGTGGCTGGCATCCGGGGTGAACCTGATTGTCGTGGTGCTGGGCCTCTTCGCGCTGTCGCAGGCCTTTCTCCTGCTGGTCGAAAAGGACTCAAGCCCCAAGGCGCAGCCGCTGGATGGCTCTCTGACCTCCGGTTTCAAGGAAGTCGCCCGGCACAAGCGCGTCACCGCCTCGTCCTCTGGCATCGGCGTGCTCATGGGGATGATCCCCGGGGTGGGTGAGTTCACCGCCCAGTTCCTCAGCTACACCTATGCCCAGAAAACCTCCAAGACCCCCGAAGAGTTCGGCAAGGGCGCGCCCGAGGGGCTGATTGCCTCGGAAGCGTCGAACAACGCCGTGCCCGCCGCCGCAATGATCCCGCTGCTGGCCCTTGGCATCCCGGGTGAGGCGCTGACCGCGATGATGCTCTCGGTCTTCTATGTGCATAACGTCATCCCCGGCCCGGCGCTGTTCCAGAACCAGCTGGATTTCGTCTATGCGCTTTATATCGCGCTCTTGTTGCTGAACGTGATCGTCATCGTTTTCCTGATGGTCTCGACCAACCTGCTGACGAAGATCATCCGTATCCCGACCCGGTTCCTGGGCGTGATGATCCTGATCCTGTCCTTTGTCGGGGTCTATTCCCTGCGCAATTCGCTGACCGACTGCATGATTGCTGCCGGGTTCGGGGTCTTCGGGCTGATCCTGAAGCGGTTGAACCTGCCGATCGTGCCGATCATCCTGGGCATGGTCCTGGGGGGCATCATGGAGGTCAAGCTGCGCAGCGCGATGGCACGGGTGAAAACGCCCTTCGACATGATCGACCGGCCCATCGCCTTTCTTCTGTTCCTGGGCATCCTGCTCGTCATCGGCCTGCATATCCGCACCGTGATCAAGGAGCACCGCGCACGCGAGGAAGAGACCGATCATGACATGCACAACACCCACATGGGGCAATAGGCAGCGGGTCGCAAAGCGACCGGGCAGGGGGCTGCCGATTCTCTGTGGGGCAGGGGAAGTTGCAGGGCCATCAAGGCCCTGCATTGCGCCTGATGTCGCTCCCTGACAGGTGAAAAAGCCGTGTTCCGCCCCGCGGATCACGCAGATTTTCCAATTTTTTCCGTGAATTGGCTGGATACCGGAGGCGGTTCGTGTTTCGATAGGGACATGTCGCTTTTGGATAACCTGCGCGAATACCCACACAACACACTGGCTCAGTGCGCATGGGTTGCCTTGGCGACCCTTCGATAACAATCAACGCACCAGGGAGCCAACATGACCAAGAAAGACCAGATGCTGATTGACCGGTTGGCCGAAGCGGCCAGGACCGGCAATGTTTCGCGCCGAAGCTTCATGCACTTTTCGCTGGCCGCGGGGCTGACCGCCTCGGCCGCGACGGGGCTTTGGACCACCAAGGCGGCGGCTCAACCCAAGTCGGGCGGCACGTTCCGATGGGGTATCCACGATGGCAACACCTCGGACACCCATGACCCGGGCACCTATGTGACCCGCACGGGCATCTTCCTTGCCCATACCCACCGGTCCTACCTGACCATGATCAACGGCGACGGATCGCTCGGCCCGGACCTCGCCGACAGTTGGGAAGCCAGCGAGGATGCCTCGCAGTGGACCTTCAAGATCACGCCCAACGCCAGTTTCCATTCGGGCCGCGCGGTCACTGCCAAGGACGTTGTCGCCTCGATCAACCACCACCGCGGCGAAGCTTCGACCTCGGCGGCCAAGGCGCTTTTGTCGGATGTCACGGACATCTCGACCGATGGCGATCACACCGTTGTCGTGTCGCTGACCGGCGGCAATGCCGACTTCCCCTGGCTGATGACCGATTACCACATGGCCATCTGCCCGGCGAACGAGGACGGCACCATCGACTGGCAGTCCGGCGATGGATCCGGGCCCTACAAGATCGAGTCGGGGGAATTCGGGGTTCAGTTCAGCCTGGTGCGCCATGATGGCTGGCACGGCGAAGGTGCCTGGTTCGACCGGGTCGAGCTGATCACGCTGAACGATCCCAACGCCCGGCAGACCGCGCTTGTCACCGGCGACGTGGATGCGGTGTCGCTGATCGAGCTGAAGACAATGGCGCTGATGCAGCGCGATCCGAACATCGTGATCCACAACATCCCTTCGGCGGGGGCGATCACCATGCCGATGCATTGCGATACCGCGCCGTTCGACAATCCGGATGTGCGCAATGCGCTGAAACTGGCGATGGACCGCGACGACATCATCGAAAAGATTACCTTCGGCGCCGCCACCAAGGGCAACGACTTCCACCATTCCCCGGCCCAGCCCTATTGGCCCGAGGATATCCCGCAGCGCGAGTATGACCCGGACCAGGCGAAATCGCTGCTCAAGAAGGCCGGTGCCGAGGGGCTGACCGTATCGCTTTCAACCGCGGACAGCGTCTATGCCGGCGCGGTGGACATGGCGGTGCTTTATGCCGAACATGCCAAGGCCGCGGGCATCAACATCAAGGTCGTGCGCGAGCCGAACGATGGCTATTACTCGGACGTCTGGCTGGTGAAGCCCTTCACGCTTGTCTCCTGGGGCGCGCGCCCCACGCCTGACGTGATGTATACGCTGGCTTACAAGTCCGATGCCGCGTGGAACGAGAGCCGCTGGCAGAACGAACGGTTCAACGAGCTGCTGATCCAGGCCAAGGCGGAACTTGATGACAGCCTGCGTGCCGAGATGTACCGTGAAATGGCAATGCTGGCACGGGACGACGGGGGCACGCTCATCCCGTTCTTCAACAACTTCGTCTATGCCAACCGCGCCAATGTGGGCACGCCGGAAAACCTGGCGGCAAGCTGGGAAAACGACGGCGCCCGCGCGGCCAGCCGCTGGTGGTTCACCGGCTGAGGCCACGGGCTCAGGCCCGATACGATCAGCCCGGCCCCCGCGTTGGAGGGGCCGGGCATCCGCATGATCACAGGGAGACACATTTCATGCGCAAATCCAGGAACGACCAACTGCTGGACAAGCTGTCGCAGGAGGCCCGGCAAGGGCGCATCTCGCGCCGGAGCTTCATGCATTACTCGCTGGCCGCCGGTGTGACCGCGACCACGGCAACCGGGTTGTGGACCTCGTCCGCAGCGGCGCAGCCGAAATCCGGGGGCACTTTCCGTGTTGCCATTCATGACAACAACACCTCCGACACGCACAACCCCGGGACCTACCTGTCGATCCAGCAGATCTTCCTGGCCCACACCCACCGCGCCTACCTGACCCTGATCAATACAGATCAGACCCTGGGCGGCGACGTGGCAAGCGAATGGTCGGGTTCGGACGACGCGTCGGAATGGACCTTCAAGCTGCGCGACAACGCCACCTTCCACGATGGCCGCAAGGTCGTGGCGGATGACGTCATCGCCTCGATGAACTTCCACCGGGGCGAGGCCTCGACCTCGGCGGCCAAATCGCTTCTGGCCGATGTGACCGACATAGCCAAGACCGACGATCACACCGTTGTCTTCACCCTTGCGGGGCCGAATGCCGATCTGCCCTGGCTGATGACCGATTATCACCTGACCATCCAGCCGGCCAATGACGACGGCTCCATCGACTGGGAAAGCGGCATCGGCTGCGGGCCTTACAAGATCGTCGATGGCTCTTTCGGGGTCGGGTTCAAGCTGGTGCGGCATGACGGCTGGCACGGCGAAGGCGCCTATTTCGACGAAGTCGAGATGATCGCCATCAACGACCCCAACGCCCGCCAGACTGCGCTTGTCACCGGCGACGTCGATGCGGTTTCGGCCATTGACCTCAAGACAATGGCGTTGATGCAGCGCAATCCGCAGATGGTGGTGGAAAACGTGCCTTCGGCTTCGGCGATCACCATGCCGATGCATTGCAACACTGCGCCCTTCGACAATGTCGACGTGCGCATGGCGCTGAAACTGGCGATGAACCGCGACGAGATCGTCGAAAAGATCATGTTCGGCGCGGGCATGGCAGGCAACGATTTCCACCATTCCCCCGCGCAGCCCTATTATCCCGAGGGGCTGGAGCAACTGAGCTACGATCCCGACAAGGCCAAGGCGCTGCTCAAGAAGGCCGGGGCCGAGGGTCTGACGGTCAACTTCTCCACCGCCGATTCGATCTTCTCGGGCGCAGTTGACATGGGGGTGCTCTATGCTGAACAGGCCAAGGCCGCCGGCATCACCATCAACGTCATCCGCGAACCCAACGATGGCTACTACTCGGACGTCTGGCTGAAAAAGCCGTTCTGTGCCGTCGCCTGGGGCGCACGCCCAACGCCGGACAACATGTATACGCTGGCCTACAAGTCCGACGCGGCCTGGAACGAAAGCTTCTGGCAGAACGACCGCTTCAACGAGCTTCTGCTGCAAGGCAAGGGCGAACTCGACAACACCAAGCGGGCCGAAATCTATCGCGAGATGGCGACCATTGCGCGTGACGATGGCGGTACGATCATCCCGTTCTTCCGCAACTTTGTCTATGGTCGGCGGTCCAACGTCCAGAACTCCGGCGAATTGTCGGCGGCCTGGGAAATGGACGGCTGCCGCGCCGCCAGCCGCTGGTGGTTCAGCTGATCTGAAACGCGCCGGTCCCGGGCAAAGGGGCCGGCGCACAGGTTTTCGCCGGGGACCATTCCGGCGCGACCCAAATTCCCGCCACAGAGATAATGACCGGGGCGGGCAAAAAAGGAGGTCCAAATGGGGGACATACTCAGTCTCGTCCTGAAGCGACTGGGCTTCGGCCTGATCACGCTTCTGATCATTTCGGTTATCATCTTCTTCATGGTCGAACTTCTGCCCGGGGACATCGCACAAGCGGTTCTGGGCCAGGGCGCGACCGAGGAGAACCTTGCGGCCTTGCGCGAGCAGATGGGACTGAACAAACCCGCCTTCGTGCGCTATTTCGAATGGCTCGGTGGTGCCGTCGTCGGAGACTTCGGGTCATCCGTGGTATCGGGCGAACGGGTGAGCACGCTGATTACCGAGCGCTTCATCAACACGTTGTTCCTGGCCGCCTATGCCGCGGTGATCGCGGTGCCCTTTGCCATTACGCTGGGTGTCATCGTCGCGCTGCTGCGCAACACGCTGTTCGACCGGGTCGCCAACGTGCTGACCCTGACATCGATTTCCTCGCCCGAGTTTTTCCTGGGCTATATTCTGATCCTCTATTTCGCGGTGAAATGGCAGATGTTCCCGGCGATTTCCTCGCTCAGCGACGGCATGTCCTTCCCGGAATTGCTTGAGCGGACCTTCCTGCCGGCGTTGACGCTGGTGCTGGTGGTCACGGCGCACATGATGCGCATGACGCGGGCGGCGATCATCAACCTGCTGGCGTCACCCTACATCGAGATGGCCCGCCTGAAGGGCACACCGCCCTGGAAGGTGATCGTGAAACACGCGCTGCCCAATGCCTGGGCGCCGATCATCAACGTGATTGCGCTGAACCTGGCCTACTTGATCACCGGCGTGGTGCTTGTCGAGGTGGTCTTCGTCTACCCCGGCATCGGCCAGGCGCTGGTCGACGCGGTGTCGAAACGCGACTTCCCCATCGTTCAGGCCTGCTGCCTGATCTTCGCGGCCACCTTCATTCTGCTCAATCTTGCGGCAGACGTCGGGGCCATCCTCACCAATCCGCGCCTGCGGCATCCGAAGTAAGGGGAAGACACCATGAGCCTTTTCGTCATTCTCTACTTCGCGGCGCTGATCATCGCCTCTTGCCTTGCGGCTTTCTACAACAAGCAGGGCGCCTTCATGACCCTGTTCTCGCTTACGCTGGTCAGCTTCGTGCTGGGCATCGTCGGCGGGGCAGGAACGTTGCAGACCGTGGCCATCTTTGCCGGGGTGCTGGCCTTTGCCGCCGGGGTGTCCTTCTGCTTCCGCGAGTTCTTGGTCATTATCTCGCCCACCAACCTGGGCAAGGAGCTGAAGACCGCGCCGCTGACCGCAGCCTTCGGCATGTTCGTGATCTTCACCTATGCCATCGCCGCGATCTTTGCCCCCTGGATCGCGCCACATGGTGAATCCGAGGTGATTTCATCCGCCTTTGCGCCACCGGATGAAAACATGCTGCTGGGCGCCGACCAGCTGGGCCGCGACATGTTCAGCCGGATCATCTATGGCGCGCGCAACTCGGTCGGGCTGGCCCTGTCCGCGACACTGGCGGCCTTTTTCATCGGCGCCACCGCCGGTCTGCTGGCGGCAACCAAGGGCGGCTGGTTCGACCAGATCATGGGCCGCTTTGCGGATGTGATCATGTCGATCCCCTCGCTGATCTTTGCGTTGCTGATGCTGTCGATCTTCGGGCCGCAGGTCTACGTCATCATCATCGCCGTCGCCATCATCTATGCGCCGCGGGTCTTCCGTCTGACGCGGGCGGTGGCCGGCAACGTCGTGGTGATGGACTACATCGAGGCCGCCAAGCTGCGTGGTGAAGGCACCGGATACCTGATCCGGCGCGAGATCCTGCCAAACTCGACCGCGCCGCTGATTGCGGAATTCGGGTTGGAGTTCTGCTTCGTCTTCCTGCTGGTGGCGGGCCTGTCGTTCCTCGGCCTCGGCATCCAGCCGCCCACGGCGGACTGGGGCTCGATGGTGCGGGAAAACGCGACGCTGATCTCGTTCGGGGACTACACCCCGCTGATCCCGGCGGCGGCGATCGCGCTTTTGACCGTCGCGGTGAACTTTGTTGTCGACTGGATGCTGTTCCGGTCCTCCGGCCTGAAGGAGCAATAAGATGGCACACGACAAGTCTGTCCTTCTCGACATCAAGGACCTGAAGATCGAAGGCTACACCGGCGAAGAATGGGTGCCGATCATCAAGGGCGTCGACCTCAAGCTGCACCGAGGCGAGGTCATGGGCCTGATCGGTGAATCCGGCGCCGGGAAATCGACCATCGGGGCCGCCGCGATGGGGTATGCCCGTGATGGCACCCGGATCGTCGAAGGTTCATCGATCGAGTTTGACGGAATGGAGCTGACCACCGCCTCCGAGGGTGAGAGGCGCGCTTTGCGTGGCTCTCGCATCGCCTATGTGGCGCAATCGGCGGCGGCCTCCTTCAACCCGGCCCACAAGATCATCGACCAGCATACCGAGGCGCCGCTGCATTACCGCATCCAGAAGCGGATGGAGGCGCAAGAGGATGCGATGGACCTCTACGAGCGTCTGCGCCTGCCCAATCCCAAGGAAATCGGCTTCCGCTATCCGCACCAGGTCTCGGGTGGGCAGTTGCAGCGGGCGATGACGGCGATGGCGATGTCCTGTCGGCCCGACCTGATCATCTTTGACGAGCCGACAACCGCGCTGGACGTGACGACGCAGATCGAGGTGCTGGCCGCGATCCGCGACATCGTCGACCAGTTCAACACCGCCGCGATCTACATCACCCACGACCTGGCAGTGGTGGCGCAGATGGCCGACACCATCAAGGTGCTGCTGCGCGGCAACGAGGTCGAGCAGGCGCCGACCGAAGAGATGCTCTCCAGCCCCAAGGAGGATTACACCAAGTCCCTCTGGGCGGTGCGCAGCTTTGAGCGGCCGCAGAAGAAGCGGCCCACCGGCGAGTCGCCGATCATCTCGGTCCAGAACGTGGATGCGGCCTATACCGGCGGGGTCAAGGTGCTGGATGACGTGTCCTTTGACATCTATCGCGGCATGACCGTGGCTGTCGTGGGCGAATCCGGTTCGGGCAAGTCCACCACCGCGCGTTGCATCACCGGTCTTCTGCCGCCGATGTCCGGCCAGGTGCTGTTCAAGGGCGAGCCGTTGCCGCCCAGTTACCTGGACCGCAACAAGGATCAGCTGCGCCAGGCGCAGATGATCTACCAGATGGCGGATACGGCGCTGAACCCCAAGGTGCGGATCTCGGAAATCATCGGTCGTCCGGCGCAGTTCTATTCCGGCCTGTCGGGCGCGGCCCTCAAGCACCGGGTGGATGAGCTGCTTGACCTGATCGAGCTTGAGCCGTCGAAGTACTATGACCGCTACCCGCCCGAGCTGTCGGGTGGTCAGAAACAGCGTATCGGCATCGCCCGCGCGCTGGCTGCGGAACCCACCTTCATCATCTGTGACGAGGTGACCTCGGCGCTGGATCAACTGGTGGCCGAGGGCATTCTGAAGCTGCTTGACCGGCTCCAGAACGAACTGGACCTGGCCTATATGTTCATCACTCACGATCTGGCCACCGTGCGGTCCATCGCCGATGAGGTGGTGGTGATGCAATACGGCAAGGTGGTCGAACAGGGCCCCAAGGACGAGATGTTCACCCCGCCGCACCATCCCTATACCGACCTGCTGCTCAGTTCGGTTCCCGAGATGGACCCCAACTGGCTGACCACCCTGCTGGAAGAGCGTGGCGTCGACAACGTGGGCGAGGCGGCGGACGTCTGATCCGTCCTCGTCGTGTCCCGGCGCCTGTTATGGG